>Ga0209345_10002326_pt1 | contig 21160 bp, 18 predicted proteins | sample Cruoilmetagenom7_FD_187294 | JGI IMG/M metagenome (GOLD analysis project Ga0209345, IMG submission 187294) | Oil polluted marine microbial communities from Coal Oil Point, Santa Barbara, California, USA - Sample 7 (SPAdes) (version 2) | ecosystem: Environmental > Aquatic > Marine > Oil seeps ... | reverse complement strand
TTCTTGAAGCATATTGAATTTGGTATCATAATCCTTTTTGAAATACGTCTCTGGATTTTCAAACCAGTCTTGTTCTAAATCGAAATCGGTTAATCGTAATGAAATTGCAGATTGAATATTACGCACGTCTCTTGAAGAGAAAAACGGAAATATCTTCTGAATTTCTTTATACAGAGCCGCATAAAACATGTGATCATTAGTTTCATGAAGCTTTTCAATTTTATCAAAGGTTTCGTGAACACGTGCTTCTGAAGGATGCTCTATGGCATTCAGAATTTCTCCCATGCTGTTTGCCAAACCTTGATCTGACAAGTATTTATAGGTTTCAGGATCGTCCATATTTACGAAATCTGGCATGGTATTTTGCAATTTCTTCCACCAGATATAGTCTTGGTCTACAAAATCGTGCTCAGTACGTGCACCATCTATTTTAAATCGACCTTGCACACGAGAAATCACTGCTTTATCTAACATTTCAGGTAAATTGGTAAATAAACCAATAGAACTGTTTCCGTAATTAACGGCATAAGCACCTTCGGTATACCTTAAAAATACACCAATCACTTCTTTTACACCTGCAGAAACCCCTTGAGTAGTTCGTTCTTGTAAATTATTTTCGGCATCATCAATAGGTGCAAAAATTAACTTTGTAGGATCTTGTAATGGCTTCATCCACTCTACCATTTTCTCTGCTGAACCACCTTGAAAGGTACTAATCAAAGTATCTGGCATGGGGTGGAATAAAAATGGAATATCTAAATTATCAGAATGTTCTTTTAATCGGGTGGCGATGGCAGCAATCAACATACTTTTTCCTGTTCCCGGAATTCCATACCCCATAAAAACTGGCATAAAACCGCCTAATTCTTGAAATGGATTTTTCTTAGCTTCAAAATCGTAACTCAGCATACGTTCGGTTAAACGACGTGCAAAATGTTTGGCATCTCTGTTACCTACAATTTGCTCAAACTGAATTTTATTAAACTCAACACTCTTAGCTGTACCAGAAAAAGCATTCTCCCACCCAGAAATAGCAAACTCTGAATTTTCGAGTTTGTAAGTTCTATCAACAATCGTTTCTGTATATTCTAAGCTACTTTTACGTAGTTGAATTTCATCTATTAAAGCTTCAAAATAAACAACCGTAAAATCAATAACATCTTTGTCTGATTTAATGATTTCTGGATGCCCTAAATATTTGTCGTAATAAAATAACTGACACGAAATACCTTTTAAAGGTGTTAATAGAGACACTTCCGGAATACCTGCAAACTTCTGTTTCATCACCGATAAATCGTCTGAAGCATGTGGTTTTAAATCGTATAAAATCTTATACGCTGTTGCAAACAACATAAAAGCCGTTGCTGTATGCATTTTGCTTTCGTACTCTCTCCTTCCAGAACGATCTAATGCCGATTTGTTTTCACTTAAACTCGATAAACCTGAAGCATCGTAATAGGAATCCTTAATCCAAATACCCAGATTTAAACCTTCCTGTACAGCATACAACGTTTGGTTTAAATAAATTGGAAGTGCCACTGATTCTGGTAACAAACGTTTCTTTAAAGCTAAAACCGTTTTTGAAACAGATGTAACATTAACATTACTACCGTTATTCGCCCTAGATAAATACAATAAGATTGATTCATCTTTAGCATCATTATCTTTGTTTTTAGCGCGTTGACTTTGCTCCCATTGTATGGATTTTAAATACGATGTGGCTTCATCGCGAAGCATATCTAATTCATTTTGTTTTATAGGGAAAGTTGAGTTGTGTTCCATTTTTTTAGTCTTCAGTTTACAGTATGCAGGCTTCAGTATTTACTGTTCCAGCTTACTCTTGCTTTTTTATTTAGTCTTCAGTATGCAGTCTTCAGTACCAACTGTTGCGACTTCTTGTGTTGCTTAGTATTTTTATAATTTTATAATCCGAATTTATCAGGATGTTTCATCATGTAATTGATAAGCTTTCCTATTTCTTCACTTTTATATTGTAATTCATTTTTCTTTTCTTCTGAAATATAATCACATGCTAAAGTAAAATCCAGCCATAATTGTGTTTCAGAATTTTCACTGTCAGCGTCAGATAATTTACTTTTAAAATGCTTTTCGTACTGTCGTTTTCTATAGCCTTCAGCAATATTAGAACAAACCGACCTACTAGTTCTTATCATTTGCGACGATAAGCCAATAATGTTTTAAAAGACATATTAATATTTACTGATTCTGACTGCTAACTGAGGACTGCACACTGCAGACTCATTCCATTTTTAATTCAGAAATCTGAATAGGAGACATTGCCAACTTATTCATAATTTCAGGTGTTTTATTATATAGTAATTGTATGATTCGATGTGGCGCAAATATGTATCGTTGCCTAAACATAGCATCCCAACGTTGATAGGTTTGTTTGCTAAAAAAACCACCTTCTTTAAATTCGCTTCCCGATTTTAATTCGTCTACTTTTAGTGAAATTGCATAAGATTCTAATGGAATTTCTTTATTTGCAATGCCTTGTAAAATGGCATGTGTCACTTTATTTTCATCCTTAGCAAACACATTATGAATTGGTCCTAAATCTACACGTTTTATCAGTTTGGGTAATACTTTTGGCAAACGCTTATCTATGCCATAAGCCATAGTATCTAAAGCCATTTCTCGGTCTGCAATAGACTTTAAAGCACTGTATATTTCACTGCGTTCTTTTAAAGGATCTTTGCCATCGTAATCAAAATACATGTAGCAAATGAATGGTCTGTTATGAGACACATCATAGAAGCTCCAGCTCACTAAATATTCAGCCGCTGAACCTTCTGGTGCTGCTATTATTTTACCTTGAACAAAACGGTTAAAAATATATTCTTTTTTGGCCGAGGTATAATACACTATTGAAGCTGCCTGAAAGAGCTTACGTTTAGCAATAGGTTCTTTCTTTCGCATCAAAGTGTCTAGAAATTCCTCTTTTAGCGTTTCTACATCTGTAAGCTTATCTAAGTAATCTTCTCGTAATGCTAAATCATTAAACAAATAGCGGAATTCTAAATAATTAGGAAAGCTTGAATCAGTTAAATCTACTTTCATGTTTTCCTCTTCGTCATACATGTATTTTACACGCATGGCTTCAATAGAATACAGCAACAAATCACTGTATTGCTTAAAGAGAAGTACTTCTTGTTGATTTAGTATTTGTTTTTGTTGTACAGCTACAATAAGTTCCTTTAATGCAAAATCTATCATTCTGTGATAGAACACATATTGTTCTTTGGAATCTAATATGGCGGAATCTAATGGTGTTACTATCATTTTTGTAGGCAATTGGCAGTATTCAGTTTGTAGTATACCAAGAATACCTGAAAAGTATTATTTAAAAATATATTGAATATATAGTGTTAGCCACAGTATTCAGTCTTCATTTGACTGTTAACTGAATACTGCTGACTCACAACTTATTATTATCCTAAAAGGTCATCTTCGTTAGCTTCTGGTTTTGGTTCTCCAGCTGGCTCTCCTCCTCCTCCGTCACCTGAAGGTGCGTTTGCATCTGCTGCGTAGTAATCTTCAAAAATTTCTTTCATATCAATTCCGTAACGCTCAGCAAAATTCTTTTGAATAGACTTATCCTTTTCTCTAATTTCACTTAAAGCTTCGGCATAACTACCATAAACCCCTTGCATAACTTTTTCGTGCACTGGAATATTATCCATCATTTCTTGACGTGCTCTAGCACTTGCAGTATGCATTGCGGCTAAAGTTTCACCAATATGCTCGTCTGTCTTAACACCTAAATGCTCTAAAATTGCTGCGAATTCTTGATCTGTACGTGCTTTTAAAGCTACCACATAACCATCGTAATATTTAAGACGCTCGTCTGTATCTGACTTTAATTTTGCACGATGCGTTTGTAAGTTACTACGTAAAGACGTTAATACTTTAATAGTTAAGTTATGTTTATGAACAAAACTATCTTTAGAAGCTGCTAATGTGGTATAAGCATTTTTAAGGCCTTCTAATTCTTCTACTTTTTGCTCTAAGGTGGTTACTTTACTTAAAGCATCTGAATAATCTGTAGATTGTTTATCTGCAACTTCTTCTAAAGCTTGACGCGCTTGTTTTAATAGAGCATATTGCTCTTCAAGCTTATCCTCTACTTCTTTTTTCTTTTGAAGTGCTTTGGTATGATTGTTAGATGCTTCAACAATAGCTGTTTTAAGACTTTCTTCGACTTCTTTTATTTCGATTTCTCTATCTTTTAAACGCTTAATTGCAGCCTGACTCTTAAATGATAATTCATTTAATAAGGTTTGAACATCTGCCGTTTCAATACGTTGTTGAAACATTGCTTTTGCTTTATTGTCTGATGCATCACGTTCTTTTTGAGCATTTTGAAGTTCTTGCTCAGCATCTTTAATCTTACTTTTACGTCCCCAAAGATTGTTCCACCACGTATCTGGTTTATTATTTGCATCTTCAAGTTCTACTTTTGCGCGCTCTAAACGCTTAACGGCATCATCAATGATTTTTTGCTCTGCGGCATTTAATGCAGAAAAGCCTTCAAACATAATACCAACTTCGTCCTGATAATCTGTTAAGTCTTTAATGGCATCTAATAAAGTAGTTCTATCTTTTTCGGCCATATCTACCACATTATCTAAGGTGGCATTTAATATTTTCTGACGACTTTCAGGATCATCTTCTTGTGCCAATTTAGACTTCATTTGGTCTATGGCTTTTCCCCAATTGACATCAACTTTCGCTGCTTTTTCGTTGGAACTTGTTTCTAATAAATCAAAATCATCAGACATATTGTGTGTGGTATTTGGTTGAACTATTTTCTGTAAAGCAATTTCGGTATTTTTTTAAGACTATAAAAACTTTACTTACTAAAATATATGTAGTCATACTTTTAACATTGTTACAACTTTCTTACTATTTTTAATATCTATGACACTACAACTACCAAATCTTATTAATACCATATTTGTCATTTATGGCATTATAACAAATTGCAGAACTGTTAAAATTTGATTTATTAACAAATAACTTAATGCTGATTTTCGCTTAGAAACACTGTGTTTCGTCGGATATTACAAACGCTTAATCGATGAATTTGTTGATTAAAAATTGTAAATATTTTAATATTAAGCATTTAACATTAAGTTTTTTTCTATCTTAGCATTCTAGAACCCAATTCTAAAACCATACTTATATGTTTAGTAACCTGCTTTCCAAAGCCTTAATTGTGACGACTACGCAACTTACTATGATTTTAATAGCTGTAGCGTCCATTTTTCTCGTTTTTATTCTTATAGCTATTGTGAAGATGTATAAGTTAAAAGCTGAAAACAAAAAATTAATGCAAACCAATGCCTATAAAGATTACGAAGAATCCAATCAAGATATTCCTAGTGGACATCTTTATGGCGACAACTAAAGCAGTTATTTAACAACTAAATTTATCCGTTTTTATGGGCTGTTTTAACAAAGGCTACTTATAAAATTGTTATTACTTATAGGTTAGATTTGGTCATTTCTCTTAAATCCCACTAATTAAAATCAATACTAAAATAGTTAGAAAACAATCTCATTTATATATCATAAAAAAAGCCAGCAAAATTGCTGGCTTTTTTAGTTTATAACATTTAGTATTATCGCACTAATTTCTTATACTTAATTCGTTTTGGCATTAAATCACCACCCAAACGTTTCTTCTTATTTTCCTCGTATTCACTAAATCCTCCTTCAAAGAAATAGACTTGAGAATCTCCTTCGAAAGCTAAAATATGCGTACAAATTCTATCTAAGAACCATCTATCGTGACTAATCACTACAGCACAGCCTGCGAAGTTTTCCAAACCCTCTTCCAGAGCTCTTAATGTATTAACATCTAAGTCGTTAGTAGGCTCATCTAAAAGTAACACATTACCTTCTTCCTTAAGTGTCATAGCCAAGTGTAAACGGTTACGCTCACCACCAGAAAGTAGTTTTACCTTTTTATTTTGTTCACCACCAGAGAAGTTAAAACGGCTTAAATAGGCTCTAGAATTTACTTCCTTTCCTCCCATCATAACCAACTCTTGCTCATCACTAAAGTTTTGCCAAATTGTTTTTTCAGGATCTATATTAGAATGCTTTTGATCGACGTAAGCAATCTTTGCTGTTTCACCAACTTTAAATTCTCCTTTATCAGGATTCTCTTCTCCCATTATCATTCTAAAAATAGTAGTTTTACCAGCACCATTAGGACCAATAACACCAACTATTCCTGCTTGAGGAAGATTAAAATTTAAGTTGTCGTATAACAATTTATCATCATAAGCTTTAGCAACTCCAATAGCTTCAATTACATTAGTTCCTAAACGTGGACCGTTAGGAATATAGATTTCTAATTTTTCGTCAAGTTGTTTTTGATCTTGACTCATTAATTTATCATAGTTCTTCAAACGTGCTTTTTGCTTTGTTTGACGCCCTTTTGCTCCTTGACGTACCCAATCTAGCTCACGTTCTAAAGTCTTTTGACGTTTAGACGCTGTTTTACTTTCTTGAGCCATTCGTTTTGATTTCTGATCTAACCAAGACGAATAATTTCCTTTCCAAGGAATTCCTTCTCCTCTATCGAGTTCTAAAATCCAACCTGCTACATTATCTAAGAAATATCTATCGTGTGTTACAGCGATAACAGTACCTTTATATTGTGCTAAATGATGCTCTAGCCAATGTACAGACTCTGCATCTAAGTGGTTGGTAGGCTCATCTAATAACAATACATCAGGCTCTTGTAATAACAAGCGACATAAGGCTACACGACGACGTTCACCACCAGATAGCACTCCAATTTTCTTATCACCATCTGGAGTTCTTAGCGCATCCATTGCAATTTCTAGCTTGGTATCTAATTCCCAAGCATTAGCTGCATCAATCTGATCTTGCAGTTCTGCTTGGCGATTCATTAGCTTTTCCATCTTATCGGCATCGCTATATACTTCCTCTAATCCAAACTGGTCATTGATACTATTATATTCATCAAGAATAGCCACAGTTTCAGCTGCTCCTTCCCGTACAATTTCCATAACCGTTTTATCGTCATCCAGTTGCGGCTCTTGCTCTAAGTAGCCAACCGTATAACCTGGTTGAAAAACCACATCTCCTTGGTAGTTTTTATCTACACCTGCTATGATTTTTAAAAGCGTGGATTTACCAGAACCATTTAGACCTAGAATCCCAATTTTAGCACCATAAAAGAAACTTAAATATATATTTTTTAAAACAGGAGTATTTGCTCCTGGAAAGGTCTTTGTGAGACCAGACATTGCAAAAATTACTTTTTTATCGTCACTCATAATTGTTAGTTTATTTATTGTAAAGTTAAACTATTGAACATCACAAATTAATTACACACGCCCTTTTAGCGCATTAAAAACCCATGCTATACAGAAAAAACCACCACCAACAGCAGCAAATCCCCAACCTGCAACATCATCGTATCGGAATGCACCAAGCGCAATTAATCCAAATCCTACAAAAAGCATAATCCATGTAGCCCAAGCTAATACTGTATTTTTATTCATTGCCATAATCAATCTTAATTTTAATCGTTAGTTAGTTTACAAATATCGCATTTTAAATAAAAAAAGCATCACTATTTGTGATGCTTCTAATGTAAATTATGTCAAAAATTAAAAATTAATCATAGGAACTTCAATAAATAATAGCTCACTATTGGTTTTGGCTGTTATTTTAAAACTATCCGTTTCTGAAATCCCTATAGCATCTCTAGACACTAAAATATCTCCTTCAATTTTGGCTTTACCATAAATCAACATCACATAAACACCATGAGTCTTTCCTTTTAATTGATATGTAAATGCTTCGCCTTCTGACAAATCAATTCTTGAAAGCTTAGCATCTTGATGAATTTTAAGACTTTCTGTATCACTATCATCAAAAGATGTTACTAATGTTTGAAGCTGTCCTTTTCGACCTTCAGCCTTAAATGTTTTCTGATCGTAACGTGGTTTAACATTTCGTTCTTGTGGTATTACCCAAATTTGGAATAGACTTAAATGCTCATCAAGCGATCCATTAATTTCAGAATGTTGTACTCCTGTTCCGGCTGACATCACTTGCACTTCACCAGGAAGAACAGCTTGCCAATCATCCTTCATATTATCGCGATGTTTTAAAACACCTTTTAATGGTATGGTTATAATCTCCATATTATCATGAGGATGTGTTCCAAACCCCATTTTTGGTGCTATAATATCATCATTTAAGACTCTTAATGCACCAAAATGTACGCGTTCAGGATTATTCCAACTTGCAAAACTAAAGGAATGTTTAGCTTGCAACCATCCATGATCTGCAAAACCTCTAGTGTCTGCTTTATGTAGTACTTTTTTCATGATAATGTCCTTTTATTGGTTTAAACTAGCGCATTTTATCGAGCAGATTACTTAATTGTTCCGCTTCAGCCTCACTTAAATTTTGAATTAACTCTTTATTCATATCATCAGGAATTGTATTTAACAAATCCAAACCTTGCTGTGTGATTTCAATTTTAACCACACGCCTATCGTGTTCTGATGGCAAACGTTTAATTAATTGCTTAGCACAGAGTTTATCCATTAATCGTGTAGCATTAGGTGAACGTTCTAACATTCTATTTTTAATAGTCTGTACTTTCAAAGGTTCGTTAGCACCTCTTAAAATTCTTAAAATATTATACTGCTGCTGTGAAATTCCAAAGGCTTTAAAAGATTCGCTTTGAATACTCGTAATCCAATTAGCAGTATAAATAATGTTTAGAAGCGCCTTAACTCTATTGTTTTCAAATTTTGAATTAATATCTTTAGATAAGTCTCCCATAATTAATAGTCTTAGAATTCTTTTTAAGCTTTGATATCATCATATTGCGTGGTCTTACCAAAAACTTTGGAGACATAAGGACAACTTGCTGTAGCTTGTAATTTGTTTTCTCTTGCGAAATCTGCAACCGCTTCTATTAATTTATGACCAAGATTTTGCCCTCTGTAATTTGGGTCAATCTCTGTGTGATTGATATCGATAAGACTTTCATTAACGTATGCATACGCAATTTCACCAATCTCTTTTTCATTATCTAAAAGATAGAATCTATTGTTCTTATTTGATGTGTCGTGTTTTAATTCCATGATTATAGACTGTTTTTAAAATGTTCCACTTTATTCAACAATTCTGTATTTAAATCGTCATTAGTAATCTTACCATCAGAAAAATTATCATAAAATGACGGTAGAGAAAACTGCCCTACAATATTAGCATCATGTCTTGGAAAACGATCAGTAGCCAATTCTAAAACCGAAGCTCCACCTCTAGCTCCTGGCGATGTTGCCATAAGTAATAACGGTTTGTTTAAAAACGTTTTTTGCTCTACTCTAGAAGCCCAATCAAATATGTTTTTGAACGCTGACGTATATGCACCATTATGTTCTGCTAAAGCGATTATAAAACCATCAGCTCCTTTTAAATGATCTACAAAAGCTACAGCTTGCTCAGGAAAACCTTGAGCCTGTTCTCTGTCTGAACTATAAATAGGCATTTCAAAATCGTTTAAATCTAATACTGTTGTACTAACTCCATCTACTAATTGGGATGCGTAAGTGGCTAACTGTTTATTAATTGAAGTACTGCTATTACTTCCTGCAAATGCTATAATATGTTTCATTGATTTCTTATTTAGGTTTAATTTATTTTTTTATAAAAGATATATGATACCATTAGTAAAACAAATGCTAATACTGCTGCCATTTGTTCACCATCGCCAATCATATAATGAGCAAAAAAGGCCAATATAAATGCAAAAAAGAAGCCTGAATATGCCCATTCCTTCAAGGTTTTTAAACCTGGTGCCCAAAGCACTATCAATCCTAGTAATTTAACAACAGCATAGGGATATATAATATAAGATGGATATCCAAAATTTGTGAATGCCATTACCATATCGTCATGTTTAAAAAAGTACATGCTAATGGAAAATAACATTAACAAGGTTAATAAGCCTGTAGCTACGTAATAAATAATTTTATTTTTTTTCATTTTTTATATGTTTTAATGATACAAATTTACAACAAAACAAATTAGTTTCCAAGGAAAATAATTCCATGTAATATTATTTAGCAAAACATTCGCTTTCCAAACATCGTTTCGTTTTGTAAATTCGTGCAAAACAAATCTGTATTAATGGATATCAAATTCAACCAAAACGAAGACCACAATAAACTTTTAGTTTCTGATCTAAAAAAACGCTTTGCAAAAGTAAAGCTAGGTGGTGGCGAAAAAAGTATAGAAAAACATCACGCAAAAGGCAAAATGACAGCTCGAGAGCGTATAAACTATCTGTTAGACCCAAAATCTAAATCTATAGAGATTGGTGCTTTTGCAGGTGAAGGCATGTATGAGCAATATGGTGGTTGTCCTTCTGGAGGTGTCGTTGTAAAAATGGGCTATATTAAAGGTAAACAATGTATTGTTGTTGCTAATGATGCCACAGTAAAAGCTGGAGCCTGGTTTCCTATTACAGGAAAAAAGAATTTACGTGCTCAGGAAATCGCCATAGAAAACCGTTTACCAATTATATATTTGGTGGATAGCGCTGGAGTTTTTCTACCAATGCAGGATGAGATTTTCCCAGACAAAGAACACTTTGGGCGTATTTTTAGAAATAATGCTGTTATGAGCAGTATGGGAATTACGCAAATTGCTGCTGTTATGGGAAGTTGTGTTGCTGGTGGTGCTTATTTACCAATTATGAGTGATGAAGCTTTAATTGTAGATAAAACCGGAAGTATTTTCTTAGCGGGAAGCTATTTAGTAAAAGCTGCCATAGGTGAATCTATAGATAATGAAACCTTAGGAGGAGCAACAACACACTGTGAAATTTCTGGAGTTACAGACTACAAAGCTAAGGATGATAAAGATGCTTTAGATAAAATTAGAAACATCGTTGATAAAATCGGTGATTTTGATAAAGCAGGTTATAATAGAACTGATTCTAAAAAACCAAAAGAGAATCCGGATGATATCTATGGAATTCTTCCCAAAAGTCGTGCTGACCAATACGATATGAAAGAGATCATAAAACGTTTGGTAGATAACTCTGAGTTTGACGAATACAAACAGGATTATGGCAAAACTATTATCACAGCTTATGCTAGAATTGAAGGTTGGGCTGTTGGAATTGTTGCCAATCAAAGAAAATTAGTAAAAAACAAAAAAGGTGAAATGCAATTTGGCGGTGTTATTTATAACGACTCTGCTGATAAGGCAACGCGCTTTATAGCAAATTGTAATCAGAAGAAAATTCCTTTGGTCTTTTTACAAGATGTCACAGGATTCATGGTTGGTAGTAAATCTGAACATTCTGGTATTATAAAGGATGGTGCAAAAATGGTAAATGCAGTTAGTAATTCTGTAGTTCCAAAATTCACTATTGTTTTAGGAAATAGCTATGGAGCCGGAAACTATGCGATGTGTGGAAAAGCTTATGACCCAAGGTTAATTGCAGCTTGGCCAAGTGCCGAACTTGCTGTGATGAGTGGTAATTCTGCGGCTAAAGTTTTATTACAGATTGAAACGGCTTCGCTAAAGAAAAAAGGCGAAAAAATAACAAAAGAAAAGGAAGAAGAATTATTTAATAAAATTAAAGATAGATACGATGATCAAGTATCTCCTTATTATGCTGCGTCTCGTATTTGGACTGATGGTGTGATTGACCCTTTAGATACCAGAACGTGGATTTCTATGGGCATAGAAGCCGCAAATCATGCTCCTATTGAAAAACCATTTAATATGGGTGTGTTACAAGTTTAAAGTAATTTGTAATATAACCACATAAAAAAAGAGCGCAAATTGCGCTCTTTTTTTATATAATAATATGCTATTAAAGGGTTAACCCTTCACGTTTAGCTTTCTTTTCTTCTCTAATTTCTTTTAGACGTTCCATTGATGCACCAAAAATCCAGTAAGGAATAACGAAAGTTAAAAGGAAAATCATTAACCAAAAGCCTATAGTTAATATGGTTAAAAATGCTAAAAATCCTAAATATTGATCAAAGTCGAACATAATTCTTGTATCGTTTACGTTTTGTTAGTACAAAGATATAACCAAAATATAAGTTTTACAACAGGTAATCTTAGTTTTATTAACAGGTTATTAAAAAAATTTATAGAGACTTCATTAATAAATCTGCTGTAGCAGGATTTGTAGCCAAGGGCACATTGTGTACATCACACAGTCTCATTAACATAAGAATATCTGGTTCATGCGGATGGCGATCTAATGGATCTCTAAAAAACAAGACCATATTACACTGTCCTTCTGCTACTCGCGATGCTATTTGAGCATCTCCTCCTAAAGGACCAGATAATAACGCATTAACATTAAAACCTGCTTTAGAGACTTTTTCTCCAGTTGTTCCTGTAGAAACTAGGTTGATATTTTTGTGATGTAAAATTTCGCTATGCTCATTTAAAAACTGAACCATTTCTGCTTTTTTTCCATCGTGAGCTATTATAGCTATTTCCATATTAAAGATTTTTAACGTGATACTCGACTAAACCTTCTATTGGTCGTCTTACAAAATTACCGACTTTAAATCCGTATTCTTTGGCTACTTGCTTAATTTCATCTTGTCCAAAATAGGCAATAGAACCTGCAAAATGAACCGGAGTTCCTGCTTTTAATTCTTCTTTATATTGAAGAATCATATTTTCTGCAAACAGACGAATTCCTTTAGTTATGATATTACTAATATATTCAGAATCCTTATTAATAAACATAAACTCTGCATGGTCTGCTAAATAAGCACTAGGATTGGTTTGCTTATAAAGGTTATACTTAATATAGTCAGCATCTAGATTATGTTTGTGAGCAAAAGCCACGCTAATAGTATCTGGCATCTTTTTAAAGTAGTAATCCCTAATTAATTGCTTACCAAAATAGTTTCCGCTAGCATCATCCATTAGTATAAATCCAAGACTTGACACACGTTGATGTAAGTCTTTACCATCGTAATAACTACAATTTGACCCCGTTCCTAATATACAAACTACAGCAGCTTCATCATTTGAATTAATGCACGCTCTCACTGCAGCATAAGTATCTTCTCTTACTTCTACTATAGCACTTGTAAAGAACGATTCTAGTATCATTTTCAATAAAAGTCTAGGCTTTTCTGTGCCACATCCTGCGCCATAAAAGTAAACATGTGTAACCTCATTGGCTATTGCCATTAGCTCTTTACTTTTTCGGATCGTTTTATTGAGTTTCTTTTCAGCAACAATTGCCGGATTTAAGCCTTTAGTTCTTATTTTATCAACTGCTTGCTTACCGTTTTGATCTATCGCAATCCAGTCGCATTTTGTTGAACCTCCATCTGTAATTAGAATCATGATAATATTTTTATATAAAAATTCCGTAGCCTATGCAAACACATAATCCTACGGAATTTAAGAATTATATTATAAATTAAAGGTTATTAACCTTCTGTGCTAAATCTACAAGTTTATTAGAGTAACCAAACTCATTATCGTACCAAGATACTAATTTAAAGAATTTAGAATTTAATTCTATTGCAGAATCTGCATCAAATACACTTGTTCTTTCTTCACTAACGAAATCTTGAGATACTACAGCATCTTCTGTATAGCCCATAACTCCATTCATAGAACCTTCTGCCGCTTTCTTAACTGCTGCTTTAATTTCTGCTAATGAAGTCTCTTTTTTAGTTCTTACTGTTAAATCTACTACAGATACATCTACAGTTGGTACTCTAAATGCCATACCAGTTAGTTTTCCATCTAATTCTGGAATTACTTTTCCTACTGCTTTTGCAGCACCTGTAGAAGTTGGTATAATATTGTTAATCGCTGAACGACCTAAACGGTAATTTTTACGAGAAGGTGCATCTACTGTAAATTGCGTAGACGTTGCAGCATGAATTGTTGTCATTAACGCTTCTTCAATTCCAAAATTATCTTCAATCACCTTAGCTAAAGGCGCTAAACAGTTTGTTGTACAAGAGGCGTTAGACACAATTGTATTATTCGCTGTTAATTTATCATCATTTACACCCATTACAAACATAGGAGCATCTTTACTTGGCGCAGAAATCACTACTTTTTTAGCACCACCATCTATATGATATTGAGCCGTTTCTAGAGTTGTAAAAATACCTGTACATTCTGCAACCACTGTTGCTCCTGCTTCATCCCACTTTAAGTTCTTTGGATCTCTTTCGGCTGTTACACGAATTGTTTTTCCGTCTACAACTAAGTTACCATCTTTTACTTCAACTGTTCCATCAAATCTTCCATGAACTGAATCGTACTTTAATAAATACGCTAAATGTTCTACATCTAATAAATCGTTTATTGCTACAACATCAACATCATTACGTTTTACTGTTGCTCTAAATACAATTCTTCCTATTCTACCGAATCCATTGATTCCTAATTTTAAATTTGCCATTACTCTATCTTTGTTTTTATTTTTGTTCTTTATTATATTGACATTATATCTGAAACTCTTAAAAGCTCCATGTTTATTTTAGATTTCCCTTTTACAGCTTGATCAAATGGTGTTAAATCCATAACATCATTTTTAATACCAACCATATAATTACTTTTACCTGTAATTAAACTTTCTACAGCTTTTACTCCCATTCTACTTGCTAAAACACGATCAAAACAAGAAGGTGCTCCGCCACGTTGCATATGTCCTAAAACAGAAACTCGTACTTCGTATTCTGTCATGTTTTCATCAACATAATCTTTCAGTTCAAAAACACTTTTACCTATTTTATCTCCTTCTGCAACAACAACGATACTAGAAGATTTACCAGAAGCTTTACTTCGTCTTAAAGATTCTACTAAACGATCTAATCCTAAATCTTCTTCAGGTATTAAAATTTCTTCTGCACCTGCTCCAACTCCAACGTTAAGAGCAATATGTCCAACATCACGTCCCATAACTTCTATAAAGAATAATCGGTTATGTGAACTTGCTGTATCTCTAATTTTATCTATAACTTCTACAACGGTATTTAAAGCTGTATCATAGCCAAGTGTATGCGTTGTACCATAAATGTCGTTATCTATAGTTCCAGGAATTCCCATTACAGGAAAATTAAATTCTTGATTAAAAACCATAGCACCTGTAAAACTACCATCACCACCAATAACCACAAAAGCATCAATACCTGCTTTTCTTAATTGATTGTAGGCTGTTTGTCTACCTTCTTTAGTTCTAAATCCTTTTGAACGCGCAGACTTTAATATTGTACCTCCTTTATTGATTATTCCTTTTACACTTCGTGCGTCCATCTCAATAAAATCGCCATCGATCATTCCTTCATAACCTCTATAAATTCCGTAGCATTTTATATCATGAAAAGCACATGTTCTAACTACAGATCTAATTGCTGCATTCATTCCTGGTGAGTCTCCACCAGATGTTAAAACACCTATTTTTTTAATTGTATGTAGCATTGTCTTAATTATTTATAGTAAAATTAAGAAACTATACATATAATAATATGACTATTATCATAAAAAAAATAGCATTAAAGTAATTCAAACGTTTTCGTTAATAAGTATTTTAATATAAATGAAGAATTGAAGGTTTTAAGACTGAGTTTTCGTCTTTTTTTTCTTCATTGTCATGTAATTTGGCATCATTTTTTCATCGTCACTCTCTTTTTTTTGTGACTTATTTTTAGCCTTTTCATCTTTTTTGTTTTTACCCGAAAAGATAATTTGAAGGAGTTCTTTAAAGGTATCAAACTCGACATTATAAGAGAGACCAACACCTTGTGTATACCCTATTTCTTCTCCAAAATTTCTAATACTATTTTCTCTATTAAAAACTTTGGCTTTAAGTGTTCCGTCTTCATTTAATAAAAGATCTATTTGAACATCTCCACTAATAACTGTTTGACTGGCGCTTCCGAATGGTACACCAACCTTACCATTAACTAAAATCTTATCACTTATTTTAGTTTGAAGTGTAACTCCTACTTTATTATTGGTTTGTAATTCTGGTGTGTCTTGTCCTAGTTCTAAATCGATACCAACATCTAAATTTCCATTATTAGTACCAAAAAGATTATTGACAATCCCTGTTAATCGTTCTGAAATGGTACCTGTAAAATTAGCACCTCCTAAACTACTAGAGAACCCTCCTGTTGCTAAGAAAATTAAAGCCTGATTGTCGCGTTCATCTTTAGAGGACAGCCTGTAATCTAACTCTGACTTTACTGTAGAACTTACATTAGGAAATCTAAAATCGAATTGAGGGTCTGGTTGTTCTAATTGACCTGTTAAATGAATTTCGACTTCTACGTCTATACTCTGATTAATAGGATTGTCTAATAATACAGAAGGATTAGCACTACCTTCATATACTGCTTTTAAGTTTAACTCCGCGTTCATTGGATCTCCTTCCCAGACAATACTTCCTCCTTGTTCTACTTTAAACTTTTTTTCTACAACACCTCCATATTTAAAGTTGTATGTTCCGTCATAAACCACAAAATCTCCCCACATATTAAAGGCACCATTGGTATTGATTAAAAAGTTTAAACCTCCTACACCTCTACCTTTAATAGTACTACCGGCCTCTTTATCTATAACTATTTCAATCACGGCATTTTGATTTACATTTAAATCAAAATCTAAGACTAAACCTTTAACTTCAATTAAATCTGAAACCTCTCCTTTTATTCTGGCAGCTTTTTCTTCTGGACTTAAAAAATGAATAAAAGAGTTGTCTCCAAAACTTTCAGAATCATTTAATGGAATATAAAACTCTGTTCCAGCTTCTGTTCGTCCGTTTATAACTTTAATAACCAGCTGATCTGTTGGTCCTTTAATTTCTGCTTTTCCTGAAATAAAACCTGTACCATAATACAGCTCATCTTCTGTTTCTTCAGTGTTCAACACTAAAAGACGGTCTGTATTTAATTCTAAACCTAATTTCCAATCCGAAAAATTATCATGTGCTATAAACCCATTGAGACTTCCCTTGGAAAAGTATTTAGAATCCGTCATTGAAACGTCATTAAAAACAAATTGCTGCCCTCTTAGTGACACCTTAGAGTCAAAATCAAAACCATAATCTACATTAAGGTATGGAATAGACAAGCCTGCCCTATCTAACAGTAATTCACCATAAATTGCTGGTTTTTTTAAGCTTCCAGTTACATTAGCATAACCAGATACTAAGCCTCTAATATTACTAATAACCCCTTCACCCAAAGGGTTTAATGGATCTAATAAAAATTCTTCAAACACTACATCTAAATCTATAATAGGATTATTTTCTGCAACATCAATAACACCTTTAGCGTCTAACGATTTTAAATTGTCATTAATTAGTGTTACATCTACATTATAGTTTGTAATAGAGTTATTCCCTTCAATTTTAGCTTTTAAGTTTCCTAAATCATAATCATTAACAAAAAGACCACTTACTTCTACATTAGATTTAGGCAAGTACACTCCATTGTTTTGAACCACATCAAGTTTACCATTTACAATACCTTTTAAAGCTAAACTATCTATACGTGGCGTAATTTTAACAAGCTGTACATCTTTAAAATCTACATTAAAATCTTTGTTAACTGAATCCTTTACTTTACCAGAAAGCAAAATTTCTTCATTATCATGTGTAATTTTAATTGGTGAGATATCAAACGTTTTAAAATCTCTATCAAATCGAATTTTATTTAAGGTATCTTTTTTAGAATTTAAAAGCCAATCGTAACCTTTAAATAACACATCTGATTTTCTAAAACCAACTACAGATTTATTAGTTTCGTCAATAGTGTAAAATAAATTTAGGTTAAAATCGTCTGCATTATTTTCTCCACCTTTAAACTCAGACTTGATGAGTAAAGTATCACGTTTTGTAACATTAATTAAGCTAAATTGAGAAGCGTTGTATATACCTGCACCAATACTATCTATTTCTATATACGTGTTATATATTGGGTTACTATTATCTATGTTTATATTGATATTGTTAGCAAAATAGTCTTTAAATTTAATTTCTGGCGAATTAAACGTTAATTCAAATCCTTTTTCATCCGTTTCTATTCTACCTTCAATAAACGTGTTACTTCCTATAGTTAAATCCTTAAAAAATACCGCTGCTATTTTAGAATATATATTGAACCTAAAATTGAGGTATTGCCCTTCTTCTACAATATTTGGAACATAATTCGTGTAAATACTTCCTACTGAATTTTCTACTAATCCAATAATATCTTTAGTTTTAAACTGGCCTGAGACTTTTCCATCTATAATATCTGGAGAGTTTATAGTAATGGTACGTTCGGTATCTCTAAAAGAAGAGACAATATCAAAATCTTGAAAACCATAACTCTTATCTTGATTTTTATACGTTGTATTCTTTATATTAATAGCACCTGTTGCATTGTCTAGTGTTGTACCTCTAGCACTCATGGTTACTAAACCTCTAAATTCTGAAATACTATCTCGTGTAACAAAATTTAATTTATTAAGATTGGCATAACCAACATTAGCCTTAAAATCGAATTTTTTAAGATCTTCAGAAAAATCTACCAAACCATTAAAGTCGAGTTGTAAATTAAGATCTTCAGCTTTTACAATACCATTAAATATTTTATTTCCAAGATCTCCTGAAAGTGAAATATCTCTGTACGTATAACCGTTATAATCTAAAACATAAACATCTCCTTTTACATCTGTTTTTAAATTCTCAATAGTAAACCCTTTACCATCAACATCGAGATTTAAAGAAGCTGTTTTTACTGAAGGTTCATTAATAAGCTCTCCGAGATTAAATTCATCTAAAACAATATTCCCTATATAATTTGCATTGTCAATATTATCGATATCTGTAAGTAGTAAATTAGATTTTATAAACCCTAAATCCGTATCTATCTCCAAATCTGCTTCAACACGCTTAGTTGTAATAAAAGATGTGCCTTTGATATTAAAATTCCCAACCTTAGAAATAACACTAGGAATAGAATTCCCCAATAGTCTTGGTAATAAAGCCGTTAAATCTCTATAATTTGAAGCTAAATTTTGAAAATTCCCTTGTAACGCAAAACTATCGTCGGCCTTACTAAATAAATTCTTAAACGTAATATCACCAATAATTCTTGTATTTCTAGAGGTACTTACATTAAGGTTTTTAGCAATCAAATTATTTAAAGTCCCCGATAAATCTGCATTAAAATTTGCATGTTGACTCACCCCAAATTCATCAAAAAAGACGTTGAGCTCTGTTAAAGAAATATCAGAATCCTTAAAACTTGCGGCTACATTTACTTTGTCTGTAAAATGTTTAAAATCTTCTCGATTATAATCAAATCTTAACTCTCCTTTTAGCTCAGACTGTTCGGTTTTAATATTAAGGTCTCCAAAAGACATATGATCTAATGTGTACTCAAAGTTTGCCATTAAATTCTTAACAGCAATACCTCTACTGTCTCTAAAACTAAATGTATTAATTCGAGATCTTACCTCAGGCCCATTTATTAAAAAATTAGTCGTATTAGCATTAAGCTCAGTAAATTCGAAGATTTCTGGTGTTTCTAGGTTTTCGTCAATTAGTCTAAAAATTCCGTTTTCTATAGACACATCACTAGAAGAGAATAAAAACTCACTTGGACCAACTCTTGGGTTATCATCATCAAATTTTGCTACAAAAACATCTAAATTTGAGTCCTGTTCACCTTGGTATGTTTTTAAGTTAAAAATGACATTTTGCAAATCTATATCGCCAAAATTCAACTTACTATTCAAAAGATTCTTAAAACTAATGATAGAACTATTTAATTCACCAACACTTATAAGTGTATCTTTTTTATAATCTCTAATTAAAATTTCTTTCAGTTCAACATCACCATTCAGTTGCAAACCTACTCTACCAACGTTAATATCCGTTTTAAAATCCTTATTAAGTGTATCTGTAACATACCGTCCTAACTTGGTTTGTACAGCAGGAATAGATAGTACCAAAAATAAAATGAAAAATAGGAGCAGTATTATTGCTACTATTTTTCCTAATATTTTAAGTATCCGTTTGATAAAATTAATGCGTTTTAAAGTTTTAAATCTTCACTACCTTTGCAGCAACACTATGCTGTTAATTATGGCAATGAGCTATAACTAACAAAATTAACAATTATTGTGCCTAATATCTACTATGGAAAAAGAAAATATTTATATCCTCGGAATTGAGTCGTCTTGTGACGACACATCTGCTGCCATACTATGCAACGACCAAATTTTAAGTAACGTTGTTGCTGATCAAAAAATACACACAGAGTACGGAGGCGTAGTCCCAGAATTGGCATCTCGAGCGCATCAACAAAATATTGTTCCAGTAGTACACCAAGCCCTAGAAAAAGCAGGAATAAAAAAAGAGCAATTAAACGCTATAGCTTTTACTCGTGGTCCAGGTTTAATGGGATCGTTATTGGTTGGTACATCTTTTGCCAAATCTTTGGCTTTTGGTTTAGATATTCCGCTAATAGACGTAAACCACATGCAAGCGCATATTTTAGCACATTTTATAGACGAAAAAGATCATAAAAAACCTCCTTTTCCTTTTTTAGCCATGACTATTTCTGGAGGCCACACACAGATTGTAAAAGTGAATACTCATTTTGATATGGAAGTTTTAGGAGAAACTATAGACGATGCCGTGGGAGAAGCTTATGATAAAAGCGGAAAGGTATTAGGCTTAGGCTATCCTGCTGGGCCAGAAATTGATAGACGTGCACAACTTGGCAATCCTAAGGCTTATCAGTTTACAAAACCAAAAGTCGATGGGTTAAATTTTAGTTTTTCAGGATTAAAAACTAATATTTTATATTTTATTCAGCGCGAAGTAAAAGCAAACCCTAATTTTATTGAAGAAAATCTAAATGACATTTGCGCATCTATTCAATATACCATCATAGGTATTTTAATGGCCAAATTAAAACTAGCGGTAAAGCTAACAGGCATTAAACACATTGCCATTGGTGGAGGTGTTTCTGCTAATTCTGGTATTAGAAAAGCTTTAAAAGATGCCGAACAAAAATTTGGTTGGACGAGTTATATTCCAAAATTTGAATATACTACAGAT
>Ga0209345_10002325_pt1 | contig 21165 bp, 16 predicted proteins | sample Cruoilmetagenom7_FD_187294 | JGI IMG/M metagenome (GOLD analysis project Ga0209345, IMG submission 187294) | Oil polluted marine microbial communities from Coal Oil Point, Santa Barbara, California, USA - Sample 7 (SPAdes) (version 2) | ecosystem: Environmental > Aquatic > Marine > Oil seeps ... | reverse complement strand
GATAGGGTTTCCGACCTACTTAAAAAAGAGATCTCTCAAATGCTACTACGGGAGATAAAAGATCCAAGGATCGGTTTCGTGACGATCACTGACGTTAAAGTAAGTGATGACCTTCGTTTCGCAAGTGTCTTCTTTAGCCTAGTGGGGGGTAAAAAGGAATTAGAAGAGACTGTCAAAGGGCTCAATAGCGCATCTAGCTTTATCAAGAAGAAATTGGGAAAGAGGTTGAGAATGCGGTACATTCCAACCATTGCCTTTAAATTTGACAGTTCTTTGGAGTATGGAAACCATATCAACAAAGTGCTCAGAAGCCTAAAGCTTATCCAGGATTGATGGATTGAAAACAAGGATAATTGATAAGATCAAGAAAAACAAAACATTTTTGGTGGCATCCCATATTCGTCCAGAGGGCGATGCTTTAGGTTCAGCCTTGGCTCTGGCGATCTCCCTGAAGGCTATTGGGAAATCAGTAACAGTCTTTAATCAGGATCCTGTCCCTGATACTTTAGGGTTTCTGCCTATGAGCGCCGAGATTGTTCATGAGATTGAAGACCCTGCTTATTATGATGTTGGCATTGTCTTGGATTGTTCCGACCTAGACCGCGTGGGAAGGGAAGCAAAAAAAATAAGGGAAATAAAGGAAATAATAAACATAGATCACCATAAGACCAATAGTGGATTTGGTGACTTAAGGTTGGTCAATCCACACAAAAGCTCTACAGCGGAGATATTGTATGATCTTTTACTGGAAGTCCCCGTTCCGATCGCTTACGAGACTGCTGTTAACCTTTACACCGCCATATTAACGGATACCGGCGCTTTTTGCTATTCTAATACCACTGCCAGTACTCTTAAGATTGCCAGTGAACTGGTAGCGACGGGAGTGAACCCCTCTGAGGTTGCTGAGGAGGTTTACGAGAAACAGTCTGCCGCAAGACTCAGATTGTTAGGGTTGGTGCTAGGTAAATTAGAAATTTTAGATAATGGGAGGATAGGTTCAGTCTTGGTACTGTCTTCAATGTTGGAAAAGGCCGGAGCTACCCCGGATCTCACGGAGAATATGGTGAATTACCCTAAATCTATTAGGGGGGTACAGGTGGCACTCTTATTTAGGGAGGTTTCAACAAACCATTACAGGATAAGTCTTAGATCCTGCGATGGTGTTGATGTATCTGATATTGCTAAGGATTTCGGTGGAGGCGGACATCCTCGTGCTTCGGGCTGCACTATCAAGGGTAGCCTTCCGGAAGTTAAGGAGAGGGTTCTTGATTCTATTAGGGGAAGACTAGTTTAGTGTCCATCCAGAAATGAGATATTTTTTGCAAGATCAAGGAAGACGAAGATTTTAACCGCAGGAATACATAGAGTATTTTGAGGATTAAAATCTGAGTTTAACCTGTCTGCGTGCTACGCACAGGCAGGCGCAGAGATTGCGGAAAATAGCCATTTCTGGATGGACTCTGTTTTAGCTTCGCATCTGGAGTATGCAAGACACATGAATGGAGTTATCGTAGTAAACAAATCACCTGGGATCACTTCCCATGATGTTGTAAAGGGGGTAAAAAGGCTGCTTCAGGTTAGGAAGGCCGGGCATACCGGCACTCTGGATCCCTTAGCTACCGGTGTTCTTCCGGTTTGTTTAAATGAAGCAACCAAGATAGTTCAGTTCCTCATAAATGATGACAAGGAATATGAAGCATGCTTGAGGTTGGGGATAGAGACAGACACCCAAGACATGACCGGCAGTGTGATCAGTACATCTGGTCAGGTTCCGAAAGATCAAAGTAAGATAATTGATATGTTCGCTGAATTTGTCGGTAATATTAAACAAAAGCCTCCTGTGTTTTCCGCCGTGAAATATAAAGGGGTTCCCCTCTACAAATGGGCTCGAAGAGGTATACATGTCGATAGTACTGAAAGGGAAATAAGTATCTCCAGGATATATGTTTCAAGGCTTGAGTTGCCTTATGTCTCATTTGAGGTATCTTGTTCTAAAGGTACATATATTAGAACATTGTGTGCTGATATTGGGAATAGATTGGGTTGTGGAGCCCATCTGATTAGGCTGAGAAGGGTAAGGAGTGGGAGATTTAATATCGTAGATTCTCATTCAATGGAGGAGATAGAGGATCTGGCCAAAAGGGGAGCGGTATATGACAAGATAATCCCACTGGAGAGAGCTTTGATTGACTTGCCTCAAATTAAGGTTAATGGAAATCTGGAGAGAAGGATCAAACATGGCAACCATATTCTCGTGAGAGACCTAAAAGGCATCTCTCTACCCCGAGTCAAAGCGGGAGAAAAAATGAGAATAAGTTCTTTAACGGATGGTTTGATCGCCATAGTCGAGCTTTTAATGAGTTGTCCCTTACCTAATGAAAAGGACGGAGGGGATAGGGCCTGTAAATTGATTCGAGTTTTCAATACTTAATTAGCGCCTTTTTTCATAATTTGTAAACAGTAAGGGACGGCAACGAAATAACTTCCTCAAGTTAACGCTCAGATTTGGGTTATATTTGAAGAACTCGGGCTAACATCCTCAAGCACATTGAATTTTTTCAACTCAGAACGTCCTGAATACTTTCTTCCCAAAGTTCACAGTATCGTTCATGAAAATGCTGCGCTGAGCCCCCATAGTTATAGAGAAGCTCCCTTGTTGGACACTAACTAGGGACAAATATAATGATTTTCGAAGAATTCAAAGAATGCAGTATGTGATTATGACGGCACAGACAATTTTGCGGAAGGGGGATAGAGATAATGTTAGATGTTGACAGGAAGCAAGAACTGATAGGAGAATTCAGGATTCATGATACGGACACAGGATCTCCAGAGATACAAATTGCTCTATTGAGTGAGCGAATAAGATATCTAACGGAGCATTTTAAGGTACACAAGAAAGACCATCATTCACGAAGAGGGTTGTTGAAACTTGTAAGTCGTAGAAGGCGATTGTTAAATTACCTAATTAGGAACGATGTCGTTCGATACCGAGATATAATCAAAAGGCTTGGCATAAGGAAGTAACGGTACTTAATAAATCTAATGGCCATCCATAAATGGCTATCTCATTTCTGGATGGACACAAATGAACTTATCGCCCTCAGGCCGGTTTTTAGCCGTAACATCTCGATTTATTGAGTGAAAACCTATAGCTAAGTTTACTGTTAATAACTTCTCAAAAAGTCTTGGAACACGCCGTAGCCCACAGGAGCACTTTCATTCACTCCTATGGGAATTTTGGGCGTATTCAGGGTGTTCGGCTTAAATTCAAAAACCTCAGGCTATCGCCCTCAAATATTTTGAATTTTTTAACGCCAAACACCGTGAATATTTGCCTCCCAAAATTTTCAATGTTGTTCATAAAAGTGCTATTGTGAGTTCTAGCTGCCCGTAGTTATTGAGAAGTTACTACTATTAATGAAGGAGATACATTTGGAAATGACAGAAATGGTAAGTGTAGATGTGAATGGAGTGACCCTTTCTATCGAAACCGGTAAAATGGCAAAGCAGGCGGATGGATCGGTACTTGTCAGGTATGGAGAGACCGTTGTATTGGTGACTGCTGTGATGGATAAGAAGATAAGGGAAGGCATGGACTTTCTGCCCTTGACTGTGGATTATCAAGAAAAGAGTTCTGCTGCAGGGAGGATACCTGGTGGCTTTTTGAAACGAGAGGGCCGTTCAAATGAAAAGGAAACACTTACTTCAAGACTTATCGACAGACACATAAGACCTCTATTCCCAGATGGATACTTCTATGAAACCCAGATCATTGCCTCAGTCCTATCTATAGATCAGGAGAATGAACCAGATACCTTGGCAATGATAGGTGCTTCCGCTGCTTTGGAGATTTCACCCATCCCCTTTAAGGGCCCCTTGGCAGGGGTAAGGGTCGGCCTGATTGATGGCGAATTTATCTGTAATCCTACAATTTCACAGATGAAGGAGAGCGACATTGACCTCCTTGTGGCGTGTACCCGTGATGCGGTGGTTATGGTGGAAGGTGGAGCGAATATAATCCCTGAAGATGTCATGTTGGAGGCCATATGGTACGGACATGAATCTGCGCAACCCATTATTGCAATTCAAGAGGAATTAAAGAGAATTACGGGTAAACCAAAAAAAGGGATACCAAACCCAACAATAGAGGACGATCTCAAGAAGAGGGTTGAGGATATCGCTTATGAGAAGGTCAGAGAAGCAATACGAATACCTGGGAAGCTTGAGAGGTACCAGAGGTTTGACGAAATCGCAGAAGATACTCTAGACGAGCTTTTGACTGAGTATGACGGTGTGGAAAAGGAGATAAAAGATTTTATCGCGGAGCTAAAGGGAAAATTGCTTCGAGAGATGTATGTCTCTGAGAAAAAGAGGATTGATGGCAGGGCCTTTAATGATATAAGACCCATTACCTGTGAAGTTGGAACCTTGAAGAGAACTCATGGTTCAGCTTTGTTCACAAGGGGCGAGACACAGGTACTTGCGACAACAACCCTTGGGACATCATCAGATGAAAAGAAGATAGAGTCCCTTATCGGAGATAGTTACAAGTCCTTCATGCTACATTATAATTTCCCCCCTTTCTCTGTGGGAGAGGTTAAGTTCTTAAGAGGTCCAAGCAGAAGAGAGATTGGACATGGAGCCTTAGCAGAGAGAGCTATTTCCAAAGTATTGCCTTCCAAAGATGACTTTCCATATACTATTAGGATTGTCGCTGATGTATTGGAGTCAAACGGCTCTTCATCTATGGCTACTGTTTGTGGTGGAATCCTCTCCCTCATGGACGCGGGAGTTCCCATAAAAGACCCTATCGGAGGTATTGCCATGGGTCTGATCAAAGAAAATGAAGAGGTTGTCGTATTATCAGATATCCTGGGTGATGAAGATCATTTAGGTGATATGGACTTCAAGGTTACCGGTACCAGGGACGGTATTACAGCCCTTCAGATGGATATAAAGATAGGGGGGATCACCAAAGATGTTTTGGAAAAGGCTCTCTATCAGGCCAAAGAGGGGCGGCTCCACATATTAGACAAGATGGAACAAGCCATCGCAGAACCTCGAGAATCCTTGTCTACCTATGCCCCAAGGATCCACACGATAGAGATCAATCCCGACAAGATTAGGGATGTGATCGGGCCTGGTGGCAAGGTTATTAGGCAAATAGTCGAGAAATCAGGGGCAAAGATAGACATTGAAGACTCAGGAAAGATTAGTATAGTCGCCGTGGACAGCAGTGCCAGTGACATAGCTATTGAACTGATAAAGGAGATATGCCAAGAGGTTCAAGTGGCAGAACTTTACATGGGGAAGGTCAAGAAGATCACAAACTTCGGCGCCTTTGTTGAGATCCTTCCCGGGCTTGATGGCCTGGTCCATATCTCCCAATTATCTCAAGAACGGGTCAAGAACGTAACGGATGTGCTCAAGGAAGGTGATGAAGTCTTGGTCAAGGTTTTAGCTATTGATGAAAACGGGAAGATCAAGCTCAGTCGCAAGGAGGCATTAGGAGAGACCCTTAAAGGATAATTGGTTCGTAGACCCTCACGGGATTACTATAGGTTTTCAAATATTAAATTTTACAAGGTCAGAGGAAGGGATCCGAGTAAGGCGTACATTTTTAATTTTAATATGCCGTTTTCTACCCCGACCGATAATGCAGTGAAACTATAGATTTTCAGATATTTAATTTCACAAGGCCAGAGGGAGGAATCAGAGTAAGTCGTACATTGAGTACGTCGTCGAGGATTCCGACCGATAACGCCGTGAAATTTAATATATGAAAATCTATATAATATATGAAAACCTATACCTTATCCCTTTCCTTGTTTAACCTTACCGTAATGTGGTTATTCTGCCATAATTTTGACTACCCTAAATGCATTTCCCCCATCTGGTTAAGGACGAGGAAGAAATGACTTCCTCAAGTTGGCGCTTATCTGAAAATCTATAGGCGGCATATTCCTTTTTATCAGTCTAATCCTCCCAATCCCTTGACATTGCGAAAAGAGTTGCTGAATAGGTTACGACTTGGCACAAAACATGCTTAAACTCTTGAACATATACGCGTATACGCGGTGATCGCTATCAATACATAAATTTTCTTAGGAATGGAAATTAGATAAGTTGGAAAAATTTTCATTCCTAAGGGACGGGGACGAAATAACTTCCTCAAGTTGGCGCTCAGATTTAGGTTAGATTTGTTCGATCTGAAAACGCAAAACCGCAGGAATAGTCGAACTATTTTGAGGATTTTGTGTTTGAAGATCGGGCAAATATGGCCTGAAGATGAGATACACAAATGGGGAAGTTATTTCGGCCCCGTCCCTTAGTTTGCGCAAGGTGCCATGTCCGGAGTAATCTCGCAATTTACTACACCTGATCGATTATATCTTGACTTCTACAATCTCAAGGAGCCACCGTTTTCTATAACACCTGACCCCTCCTTCTTTTACCTTTCAGACACCCACCAAAGTGTGCTCGAAAAAATCCTGTACGGCATAACCAGTCGATTGGGATTTGTCCTCTTAATTGGAGAGGTGGGAACCGGTAAGACCACAATCTGTAGATGTATTTTAGATACATTAGGCGAAAACGCAAAGACTGTATATATTATCAATCCGTCTCTGTCCGGCAAAGAGATCATCTCGACCATCTTGGATGACCTGGGGGTCGACTACCAGTCAAACTCAACAAAAAAGGATCTCATCTGTAGCCTCAACAATTTTTTATTGTCCACCTCACAAGAAAAACCTGTTGTTATAGTTATCGATGATGCCCAAACAATGTCCACGGATACCTTGGAAAATTTGCGTCTCCTGTCGAACCTGGAAACCGACAAGATGAAATTGATCCAGATGGTGCTCATTGGACAACCAGAATTAGTAGAGACAATCAATCTTCCGGAGATGAGACAGTTGAAGCAACGGATTGCAATGCACTGCCGTTTAGAACCTATACGGCAAGAAGAGGTTGAGCAGTATATCTCAAGACGGCTCTTTATAGCCGGAGACAAAGGGCGGATACGTTTTGGTGCAAAGGCAATTAAAATGATTTATCAATCTTCAGGGGGAGTCCCCAGAATATTGAACAAGATTTGCGATTATGCCTTGCTTGCGGCTTACATTTCAAATAATTTCAGCGTGGAGCCGGCATACATTAAAAAGGCCCTAAAAGAGATGGGAAATCTGAATTTTTATGCGGCTCCCCATTGTATTCGATGGCCTGGCGCAATAAGGAGGTTTGTTTTCAGGTGGTTGCCCTCGCTAAGGGACGAAGCCAAAATAGCTTCCTCAAGTTGGCACTCAGATTTAGGTTAGATTTCTTGGAGATTTTTACGTGAGTCTGCTCAATGAAGCCCTTAGAAAACGAGATGATGAACAAGATCAACAGAAAAAGCCAGTGTCTTTTCTTGATGGCCCGCCACCCCTTAAGACGAATAGAAGCAAGCTTTATAGGATTCTTGTCTCTGTAGTCTTAATCGTTGGTATCCTGGCGGTAGTGTGCTATAAGCGGTTTTTCTATGAGGGCGCCCCTTCTGTGCAAGCACAAGTTGCAACGTCTTCACCCCTTCAAGAAGAAGTTCCTTCCAACAGCATCGCCCCTTCCACCCCTGCTTCCCTTTCCCCTTTAAGTAAAGAGGATCTGGGAAGATTATCAGATGAAAAAGAGAGAGACAACCCTGTCGTTCTGAAACAATCGAAACAGAAAGAAGGTAGTACTGAGCGTAGTTCGCCTCCCGGATCAGAGGTTGCTCAAGGTCAGAGGCTAAGCCCATCATCTTCTAAAACCGGAGCAAGGGTGCCTCTTTTGTCGGGGCACAACGATAGTAAGTCGGTGATCCCTGAGAAACCGAGAAGACAAGGAAAGAAAAAGGCAAAATTAAACAAAATCGTTCCGCACAAGAAGATATCACAAGAGGGCAGCCCTCCCAGACAAACGAGACGTTCTGAGACCACAGAAATTATCAAAAGCCGACAAGGGGAAAGACTCCAAAAGGCGCCTCAACGCACCTTGCCTGACATGTCTGAAAATCCTTTCTACAGAAAGGCCCTCAGTTATCATCGGTTGGGTCAGATGCAAATGGCCATAACCATGTATTTGGATGTATTGAAGAAGAATCCTGAGCACCACGATGCGGCTTTCAACCTTGCCTCCGCTTATATAGAGACTTTTCATTTCTCAAACGCAAGCCCCATTCTTGAACGTTTGAGGGAACTTGATCCTGAGAATCCGCAAGTTGTACTAAACCTGGGCTTAGCTGAAATTGGTTTGGGACGATCAAGAAAAGCCCTTAATCATTTGAAGGAGGCAGAGAGACTTAACGGTCCCGGTTTTGAAATCTACTTCCACCGGGGCATGGCATTCAGTCAAATAGGCAGATTGGATAAGGCCATAGCCTGGTACAAGAGGGCAGAAGGGATCTCCCGGGATAAGCCCCTTTTGCTCTTTAACATGGCCGTGTGTTGTGATAAATCACGCAAATATAAAGAGGCGCTTAGATACTACCTGGCATTTCTCAGACAAAGCCCTTCTTCTTCAGATCAATTACAGGAGATACAGAGACGAATCACGACCCTAAAGGCCTATCTGTCTATACAGGCCAACGAGGTAGTGGGTGAACTGCAGGGATTAACAGGGAGGTAGATTCAGTGAAAAAGCGCATCGGGGACATATTAGTTGAAATGAGTTTCATTGACAGGGGTCAGCTTGAAAAAGCGGTCACAGAGTCCAAGAAAATGGGGATGATGTTAGGAGATGTTCTCCTGAGGTTAGACTGGGTCTCAGAAGAAGAGTTGCAAATGGCCATTGCTGTACAGAGCGGGGCACAGGTGCTCGATACAGGCCAGGTCTCTATCGATATAAACTTGGTTTCCAAGATACCTGAAAACTTCGCGCGAGACCATGTGATCTTTCCGTTTGCTTTGGAAGATAATCTACTCAAGGTCGCCACTATCAATCCCTTCGACGTAGTTACAAAAGACACGCTGGCCCGAATGACCCACCACCAAATCGCCACCTTTCTTGCACCAAAGAACTGGATTTTGAAGGCTATTGAACTATACTACAAGACTGCAATATCTATTGATAATGATATTGATACGATCCTCCGTTCGGAGATAGAGGAACCGGGAGACACAGAAAATGAGATAATCAGACTCGGCAATCTATTACTCGAAAAAGGGTATGTCATAGGGGCAAGCGACATACACATAGTTCCAGATATAAAACTGGCAAGGGTATACTATCGGGTGGATGGGGTTCTCCATCAAGAGTATATCTTGCCCAGCAAACTTTATCAAAGCCTGGTAAGTCGATACAAGGTCATGGGAGATATGGATTTAGCCAACCCGAATATCCCCCATGATGGACGTATCAAATATCAGGGGAGTGTTGAAGAAATAGATCTACGGGCATCTACTTTTCCTACCCATCTAGGTGAGACCGTTGTTCTAAGGCTCTTGATACATACCTCGGTTGTAGGCAACCTGACCAGACTTGGCATAAAGAAAACGGAGATGGAACGCTTCCTTGTCGGCATCAGGCGGCCGTACGGTCTTATACTGGTAACAGGCCCAACCGGTTCAGGAAAGACAACCACCCTTTACTCTGCCCTTATGGAGATAAATACCCCTTTCAACAGTATCATGACCATCGAGGATCCGATTGAATACGTTATCCCTACGATCAGGCAAACGGCCGTAAACCCCAAGGCCGGCCTCACATTCGGAAGTGCCCTCAGGTCTGCTATGCGTCAGGATCCCGATATCATTCTTGTGGGTGAAATACGGGATCAAGAGACAGCCGAACTAGCCCTGAGAGCCTCCATCACCGGACATCTGGTGCTATCAACCCTTCATACGAATGATGCGGCTTCAGCGGTTAATAGGTTGCTCGACCTCGGTGTTAATCCCAACATCCTTGCCTCTTCACTCACATTGATAGTAGCTCAGAGGTTGTTGAGAAAGATCTGCCCTCAGTGTTCCATATCAACATCTATCAGTCCTGAAGAAAAAGAGGTCTTTAACAATAGAGGCATTGAGCCTCCTGACCAACTTCCCAGGCCGCAAGGGTGCGACATCTGTCACCAGACCGGTTATAAGGGACGAATAGGAATATTTGAGATTCTTTCCGTAAATAGAGAGGTGGAAGAACTGATTTTCAAGGGAGCCCTCGCTAGTCTCATTGAGGAAGCAGCCGTAAAATCAGGGACAATGCCTCTATTTGTCCAGGCCTTGACAACGGCGGCCAGCCAGATCACTTCTCTTGAAGAAGTCATTCGCGTTGCAGTCTGATGCCTAATTACCAATATCATGCGATAGATAATACCGGAAAACTCTTGCGGGGAACGGTAGTTGCCTTTAACGAGGGTGACGTTGACGACCGTCTTACAAAGAGAGACTTAACCCTTATCAAGAGCAAGCAGGTCCATAAACAGAAATGGGCTCACAGGTTATTTGAGGGCAAGGTCAAGGCGCGAGTCCTTATTGAATTTTACCAAAGACTTTCCCAATCACTGAAGATAGGCTTACCAATATTAGCGACCCTAGACGAGAACATCAAGATGATCCCTTGTCAGCGGCTCAAGCAAGTTATCGAAGAGGTGAAGGTCTCAGTGGAGAATGGAAATACGCTTTACGAGGCCATGGAGCATTTCCCTGACGTCTTTCAGAGGCTTGACCTGAGCATTATAATGATGGGAGAACAGTCCGGCACCCTGCCCGGTTCGTTGGAGCACCTGGCGGATTTCCTGGAATGGAAAGAGGATCTCAGGTCAACAATCAAAAGGGCAACCATCTATCCGTCATTTATCCTGGTGGCCCTTCTGGCTGTCGTCGGTGTGTGGGTTGGATATGTCCTGCCCCAGATGGCTAAGACCCTTTCAGATATGGGTATAGAGCTGCCCACCTTCACGCGGGCCATCCTAGCCATGAGTCTCTTCCTTCAATCAAATTGGCCTTGGTTAATGGGAGCCATCCTTGTCCTAGTGGTTTCGGCCTACCTGTTTCAGAGAACCCGAAAAGGCAAACTGGCATTTCATAAATACTTGTTGAAGGTCCCTTTGATAGGGCGGGTACTGTCTAACACCGTGAATGCAAGATTGAGCCATTATTTTTCGGTATTGATGAATGCCGGTATGACTATCAATAGGATATTTGAGATGCTGATAGGTGGTATCCTTGGCAATCGCTACCTGGAGGGACAGTTAGGTGTCGCGTACCAAGAGATCCAGCAAGGCCGGACAATTTCTCAGGGTTTTGAGATGATCACGGGCTTCCCTCCGCTCCTCATAGGGGCAGTACGGAACGGAGAATGGACCGGTACGCTCGATGAGTCTTTCGGTCGGCTGAGCGACTATTATGATCGTGAGGTAAAGACGACCGTGAATGCCATGATCAACGCATTCGAGCCCATTATCATGTTGCTGTTGGGAGGTATCTTCGGGGTCATTCTGCTTTCCATCATGCTTCCTCTTTATGATGTGGTTGCGCAGATGGGGAAGGCATACTGAGAAGGGATGGCGTTACGGTATCGCTATGGTGCAACCGTTGCCGGCCAGGATGATCGGCGTTGGCGGAGTTGAGCCCGCCACATTTCCGGCTGTATCTCTAATCGCGATCTGAGTCCCTGATATGATATTGAAAGCCCCGTTACTCCCACCAGCTACACTGCCCAAGTTACTCCCCTGGTTTTGGTCATAAATATAAACGAGTGAACCTGAGTTATTATTCACTGCCAAGACAAGATATTCGCAGACCTCTCCATACAATTCATTACCTCCCATATAGTTGGCTAAGTCCACAAATGTATCAGTGGGCGGGTGCCGAATATAGTTTGGACTGCCGGTTGAATTGTCACCCTGCCAGGTTCCAGAGGTAATAGCATCGAATGCATTGTTGTTTCCATCTGCGTCCATTGGGCCTCCGCTTATAATGATAAAGGCCACGGGAAAGGGAATTCCAGTAGGATCATCGGCGTCCACCACCAGGGGGTTGCCCGACAGCCCTGTCCTGAGCGTATTGCAGGTTGTTGCTTTGTCTGTGCCCATGTTACTATTTAAAGAGTAAGTGAGGTTTCTCTTGTATGGATCGCTGGGACTCACTTGGAGGGTGCGGAACGGAATATTTCCAGACATAGCGCCGGTATTCTGATCGCCGTCCGCATCCGTATCCGCCCAGGGGAGGGTCCCGTTAATATTAGCGTAGCTTATCAGGGCTTCTCTTACCTGCCTGAGGTAATTGGTGGTCTCGTTTCTGTGTTTTCTTTGAGTAAGCATCCCCATCATGGAAACCCCGGCCCCTGTCAGCAGGCCGATGATGACCATGACTATGGCGATCTCGATCAGTGTAAAACCACGGCTATTCATTTACCTCTTACTCATATTACTAACATAAATCTGAGCGCCAACTTGAGGAAGTTATTTCGTCCCCGTCTCTAAGGTTAGTAATGAAAATGTTCATCGGATCTATCCCCCAACCGCAGAAGATCGTGTGCGCATTGAAGAGCCATATCAAAACAGCATATAAAAATTTGGTATATTGTTTCCCACAATGTAATCTGCGCTCGCCGCAATGGAGCCGGTATTGTATACGCCGTCATCGTATTTAGTGTCTATTTCCAGGCATACCTCTGCAGGCAGATTGTAAAACAAGAAATTGTGCTTAGCTGTTCCAGGACCTGGATCCAACCAATAAAGTGTCACGTTGTCACCAAAGGCATGGTAAGGTAGATCACTTGCGCCATCGTAGCTTCCGCTTATAAGCCCTGCGAGCTGCAAGTCCATATAAACCCCAAATGCCTCTGCACCCCCTGCAATTTGTCCATCTCCGTTACCTTCGGTATCCGTGCCTGGAGGTATGGCAGCTCGGTTTTCGTCTCCCGGGTATACACCGTATTTGTCGTAGAACGACATTACAGCGGCCCTTAATTCGTCGGCCTGTTTAACGACCCTCTTTACCTTGGCGTTCTGGATCATCGCCTGTCCTTTTAACACACCGCCGATTAAAAGTCCTATAATGACCATAACAATGGCGATCTCCACCAGAGTAAAACCTGCCTGCCCTTCTTTTGTTTCTCTTCTTATTTGAAACATTTCCTCCTCCTCTTCTGTCAGACTGTTAGAGCCTCCGTGAAACCCTTTTTACGAAAGCATTTCGACCCCGTCCCTAAGAAAACCCATGTTTCCATGTTTCCATTTATCGGCACGCGGCCTTAAAGACTTTAGATGAATTGCTCAATGTCGTTCATAAAAGTTCTCTTGTGAGGTACGGTAGGAGTCAGTTGCCCGTAGTTATTTCCGCCTCCTTTAGCTCACTTCTTTAATATACGGCGTTATAATGATCACTAACTCGCTCTTTTCTTTAGTCTCCTCCATATGCTTAAAGAGATGGCCTAGTATAGGGATCTTGCTGAAAAACGGAAGCCCATCCTCTCTCAGCTGCCTGACTTGTCTTATGAGACCAGCCAGCACAACTGCCTGCCCCTCACGGACCCGGACCGTAGTGGCCAGTTCCTGCAGGTCAATAATAGGGTTAGAAACAGTCTGGGTTTCCGCCACACCAGTAGGCACCTCTACATCTATCTCCTCCTGCATTCGGGTTATGGTCGGCACTACATGCAACATGATGGTTCCGTTGCTCGATATTTGAGTTGTAATCCCAATCTGAAGACCGAGAATAGTTCGTTTGATAGAAGTATCGAAGGTAACTACCTTTGTTTCTTCGTCTCGATTGACACCGGTTACGTCAGCATAGGGGAACTGGTATCCCACTGTCATCACAGCTGACTGTCCGTTAGTGACTGATAGGTGCGGGTTGGACAGAACGGTCACGTCCCCCTGGGTACACAAGAAATCTATCACAGCATTGAATTGGGTTGTTTCCGAAAGGAAAATAGCCCCTCCCTGATTGAGGGATATATTCAAAATATCGGGTCCCCACGAATTCTTCAGGGCCACCTGAAGTCTCGACCAGTCAATCCCATGTCGACAGGAATCGCTGAGCCGGACTTCCATGATCCTGGCATCTATAAAGACCTGTCGGTGAAGCGATTCAGACAACGAGTCTAGAAACCGGACCATTGTCTCTATCCTCCTTGGTGTGTCTGCCATATATATAATACCCGATGCCCGATTTAGCCGGAGGATACCGTCCGAGGATTTGAGCCCTTCAAGGGCAGACTGTATCGAACCCCATATGTCAGTATTCTTCTCCTCCCTCTTTGCTTTCACCTGATACTTGCCTTTCACTCCGGAGTCTTCCACACTTGAGGCTAGCATGTCGCCACCTATCTCGATATCTGTAGACCCCGGCAAATCCAGATAATCAAAAGAATATATCCTCTCTTCAAACCTCTTCACCTCCAGGCAATCCCCCTCTATCTTCCACGCATAACCGGCCCCTTTAACAACCACTGCATTAAGGATCTCAACGAAACTACTGTTTTTCAAGTGCACAGTGACAGGCCTGGCCAGATCGATCCCGGACTCCACTGACAAACTCAGGTCCGTATCGCTGATAACGGCCAGGAGAACCTCTCTCAATTGAGCGCGGTTGAAGCTCATGGAGTAAAGCTTTCTCTCTTTGATGAGTCCTTTAGTCACAGGCAACACCCTTTCGGAAAAAGGGGGAGGGCCAGGTGACAGAGGGGGCTTTTCCCTTTGGATCAAATGCTTCGGGCGTATCTCATCGATCTTTTCTTGTTCAACCGGCCTAGGTGGTAGGACTGAACACCCAAAGGCCAATGTCAAAAAAAACGTGAGGGGGATTAACAAAGAGAATCTGTAGTTGGGAAAGTACATTACTCGTACCTTAAGTAACTTCTCAATAACTATGGGGGCTCAGGGCAGTGGAGCACTTTTATGAACGACATTGTGAATTTCGAGGGTAAGTATTCACATCAGGAGTGAATGAAAGTACACCACTGAGCGACTCATACCCCAATTTTTGAGAGGTTACTAAAAATGGTTTACATGGTAACTATAACCCCTTATCAAGAGAAAAATCCACCTGGGGAGCGGGGATGAACCACTTGTTGCCCACTCTGGTGAGGGTAACACCTCCCGGTGTAATCTTCTTTACTGTGAAGCCATTTACGCTATCGTTTTTACCTAAAGATCTTCCTTCTATTATCGCACGATACTGCATACCGTCTTCCAGGGTTGTTGCCCTCAGGATTCCCGCCAATCTTGGAAGGTTTATCCCCATATCTTTCTCTTGACCCAAGATCGGTTTGGTTTCCCTCTCAGGATTCTTTGTAAAGATGCCAAACATCCGGTCAAGGTGGAGGTTGTCTTTTGCCTTTTTCGAGGATGACGAAGCTATCTCCTTAAATTTGTCCAGGTTCTGGGTTGCTGCTTTGGCCTCCCTTGAGAGAAAAGGCAGGGAAGGGGTAAGCAGGGTCATTAATTTGAAGCCGCTATAACCCAAAAGAAATAACGCCGTTAAAATCCAGTACCCTATCCATAACCTTTTCTTACTTGTTCGTGTCGGCATTGTATTGGTTTCCCTAAATCGTTCCACCTGTGCAGTTGGTCGGAATATGACTTGAATGATCTTTGACGAACCTTCTTGATTTATTTTGAGAAAGATTCTCAGTGAGTGAAGCTGAAAATTGCAGATTGTTTGAGGGAGTTTGCGACCGAGTTATCTGCAATTTAGCGTAACGAATTTAGAATCTATCAAAATAAATCAAGCCGTGAGGAGAAGATTATTCAAGTCATAGGCATTATTGTTGGGTAACTGCATAGCTTGAAATCTTTTTCTCTGGTTAAACAATTTGAAATCTATAGTTGAGAGATATCTCGAACGTGGCTTTGTTCGTTGATGTATCCCTGGCTATCTCGACTCTATTAACTACCAAGTATGGATAATCCTTTCTAAGGACGGCAAGCCATTCCAAAGTATCTTTTAGAAATCCCTGGAAAAATACAGTGACAGAAGCGCTGTTTTCCATACTCTGACTGGGTTCGATCTTCATTCGCAACCCAGTCAGTCCATAGTTTGCTGCCATGAGGTAAAACTTTCTTTCAAGGGATAGTAGCCCCATCCTGGGGGCCGCTACGGATTGGTGCAGTCTTCCAAACGCTTCCAATATCTCCGGGATCTTATCCGATTGAGTTTCTAAAAGCCGTTCTTCCAGTTTGAGGAGTTCTTCTTTTTCTCCCACTTCTTTCATCCTGTCAATGATCTCTCCATTCCAATAAGTAAGAAAAAGCGCTCCTGTCCATATCATGCCAACAATGATCCATCTCTTCATATTGCTATTTGTAGTCATATAGATTTCGGTATCCTTCATCAAAGCTATAGATCGAACCTAAGCTTAAATTTATAGGTAGTTAGGCCAAAATTCTCGCCTCTATTATCTGCCTCAAAATCAATGTCCTTGAGGAGAAGAGATCTGCTTTCCTGAAAATAGCTTTTTAAACCGGTCAAAAGAGATGAAAGAGAATCCTTTAATTGATCCGGTCCTGAAGCTTTCGATATACCTTCTAAGTATATGGATGGGATTTGTTCCATCTCCACTATCATGTTCGTTAACCTCATATTCTCAGGCAGTGACTGGGCCACCTTTACAAGCGCCTCTCCGGCACGGGGACGGTTCCTCTCCTGAGCGAGAATTTCAAGAGCATTATAGTATTGATTGAGGGTTTCCCTGTCTCTTGTCTTGGTCAGGGTCCCTCGTCTGGTTATAGCCCCATCTCTGGGTGATGACCATTTCCAGACGAAGGCGTTCTGCCCTATCAGCAACAATAACACACATATCCCAACCACTATACCCTGGAATTGAATCGGCCTCCACTCTAGGTTCGTCTTGACTTGTTTGTCGACCAGATTCAAAAACCTTGTTGAAGGGGACAGATCCTTGGCAGTGAATAGAGATGCCGGCCCAAGATATTCGGCATTTAGGGCTTTAGTCTGACTATCCCTATTCTGGGCGCTAAGATCCAGCACTTCCCTGTCCAACATCTCTGTGAGCTCTGCAGCATATCCCTGGCTTGGCGTACTTGACCACAGATACGCTTCCCTCATCTCAGACTTGGTCTGTTGAGCAAAGGAATAGAGTGATTGGTTAATCTCGTAGGTGATTGTCTTCAACCTATCAGATGATTCTATTTCAGAATCCGGAAAAGGGATGTTCCTTGAAAAAAGGTAGTGGCCTGTGGAAAAGAGGTATAAGAAACACTCTTTCCCTCCGAGGCAAACAAGAAGTTTCCCTCCGTCAGCGAAATCCGGTACTAGTGATCTGAGCTTTCTCTCCCATAGGAGACCGGGAGCAGTTATGAAACTCGGAACTACCCCGCATTTAACAAGTTGTTCATACAATTGTATAAACGTGGATTCCTGTAAATAATAAGCATAGAAACCCATACCCCCCTGGTCGGTCATGTAATCAGTGTAATCAAAAAAGCGTTTGCTAGCCGTAGCAAAGGAACGGTCAGTACCCAGTCTCCTCTCAAGATAGGCTTCTACTAGCGACTTTTTTTTCGTTTGAAATGGGAAAGAGAAACTTCCCAACCAATAATCAGGTATGAGTAACACGTTATTATCAGTATGCCCTATTGCTTTCGGAATTGGACATCCATCTTTGTCCGAGAGAAACCGGTCGAGTGGCAGGGCTTGGGAGATTAGTTTTGCGACCCGATGATCAAGCTCTGCAAAATAAATTTTTTCGTCATTAACAATTGTTACTACAGTCTTTTTCTTTTTGAACATTACCATTTTTGAGGTCTGCGAATGTCAGACCATTCGTTAATGCGTTGGAATCCTTTGCCACGGTCCCACGCCTCGTTCGGCAATATATTCACGCTCAGGGTTCTGCCGTTTGGGCAAGAGATGCAGAATATATAAACAAAACCTTGCATTTAGCGTGCCAAGGCAATTTCAATTTAAGGAAGGCAGGGATAAGAGAGTGGCGATTCTTCGAGCATAACCAAGGGCTATAGATTTTCAAATATTAAATTTCACTGCGTTATCGGTCGGAATCCTCGACGACATACTAAATGTATGACTTACTCGGATTCCTCCCTCTGGCCTTGTGAAATTTAATGTCTGAAAATCTATAATTGAGGAATGTTTGTCAGGAGGATCTTGAGGTATTTCCAGCTGAAAATAGCCATTTCTGAATGAACACTAGCCTAAGATTCTGACATGTTTGACGTTCAGCGTCATCTATTTGGCGCTGGGGAGACTATTGGGATGATGGCGGCGGGATCTATAACTCGAGCCCCTCCAGAATGGCTGCCGCTAAGAGCGGCACCATTATCTCGTGGTGCCCTGTTATTGCGTAACCCTTTCCACCCCATGAAGTCGGTCTCTTAACCACATTGGTCATGGGACGGTAATGTTGGATGAAGTCCATATTAACAGTGGTAAAATCAGCTACGTCAAATTCGAGATTACGAACCAGATTCAGTGCCTTCAAGAATACCTCAGGCAGTATGACAGAAGAACCTATGTTTAGATAGACTCCTCCCTTTAGGTGGGATATTATCGAAGAGAATAGGCGAAAGTCAAGATGAGACCCCTTACCGACAGAAGCGCCATCACAAGAAGGATGCATATGGATTATATCCGTTCCAACAGCTATATGCACTGTTACAGGGATTCCAACTCTGACCCCGGATGCTAGGATGCTCAAATTATTATATGGTAGGTCGAGCTCCAGTAATCTTTTACCCACCGACATCCCAACCCCCCAACCCTTTTCCGTTCCTTGAGAAATAGCCTCATTAATTACCCTTGCGGTCTCCTCTGCCATACCGAAGGAGCCCTCTTGTAATCCGTCAATCACATCCTCTGATGTTTGCCCTGCCATTGCGATCTCTGAATCATGAATAACACCTGCACCATTGAGCGCAACGGAGCTTATTATGCCCTTTTCCATGAGGTCTATGATGATTGGATTTAACCCAACTTTTATAACGTGGGCTCCAAGGCCAAAGACGATTACCTTATCAGATTTATATGCAGTTATGATTTCAAAGATAACCTCCTTCAGGTCCCTTGCAGCAAGGATATTGGGGAGACTCCCTATAAATTGGCTAATATTGCAGGCTTTGGAACATATCTTTCCAAAATCTTTTGTGTTTACCTTGCTCTGTCTATCCTTCAATGAATAGCTCTTAACCCTATCCAGTTTTATAGGTTCGAAATCCTTGTTCATCCGTTACCCCGCTGTTATCGTTTTGTTTTTCAAAAGTCCGTTAGGGACGGGGGCGATTTTGTGTTTGAAGGTTCTAAGAATTCTTTCTCTAAATAAAAAGGGCATGGAGTTCTTCACGATACCTCCATGCCCATAAGAATTGAATGCAATGCAACGCTCCCCTCGTACACTTGCAATACACTTGCAACATACATAGTCATTGGGGCGAAGCGAAGCAACCCTTTGCACCTTGACTTTAGGGTGAGAGCGCTTCGTTACTTGCGTTCTTCTAAACGAAACGGTAGCCGCATTATTTAAAAAAAATTACGCTAGCCGCTAGCCTTTCTTGAAAAATTTCCCGATTCCGTCCATGGCATTCTGTAAGGTTACCGCCCCTTCCATGTTCATAATGCCCTCGAGTTTTCCCTGTATGTCTTCAGGGGTTACCTTGCCTGTAGGATCGAAATAGACCCCTTTTGACTCGCTAAGTTGCGCCCTGGCAAAATGACCTGCTCCGGCTACCATAATATTCCCTGATTCCTTATAATCCTCGGAACATAGAAGGGCTACCATCGGAGACACCATTTCAGGCACCATAACCTTGAGTACGTCTTCAGGCATGAGTGACTCAGTCATTCTGGAAGCTGCTCCAGGGGCGATAGTATTTACCATGATATTGTACTTTGCCCCCTCGGCCTTTAATGAATTCATAAAACCAACAAGTGCAAGTTTTGCCGCTGAGTAATTAGTCTGCCCGAAATTACCGTACAGACCCGCAGCAGAGGAGGTAAGAACTACGCGCCCATAGTTGTTCTCCCTCATGATTGGCCAGGCTGCCTTTGTAACGTAGTACGAACCATACAGGTGAACCTGTAGGACGCCGTCCCACTGCTCATCCGTCATCTTTACAAATGTAGCATCTCTTAATATTCCTGCGTTGTTTACTATTATATCTACCTTTCCATAGGCCTTGGTAGCTGTCTCTATAATCCCTTTTGCACCTTCCGGGGTATGAACACCATTATAATCGGCTATAGCTTCCCCTCCTGCTGCCTTTATCTCACTTACTACCTCCTCGGCAGGTGTCATTGCTCCTTCGCCTGTACCATCAACAGTGCCTCCAAGATCATTTACAATCACTTTTGCACCCCTGGAACCCAGAAGCAGGGCATGACTTCTTCCCAATCCTCTACCAGCTCCGGTAACGACAGCAACTCTCCCATCAAAGCGAATCTCAGACATAACTTTCTCCTTTCTTTAAATTAGGATGGTGATTTCTCAGATTTAAGCATGGAGAAGGTCAAAGGTGTCGTTGATCTTCCCCATCTAATTAGAAACCAGGGAACAGTTCCATCCTCATATTGAGGGTTGATAAATAAAACCGACACAAAACCAGCTGTAAAGGCTGGCATCATAAATGTCATCAACTGAACCAAACTCAACCCTAAGAGGTGTTTGACGACATCAAGACATGATCCGCTATAGATTTCCATATATTTAATTTCACGGCGTTATCGGTCGGAATCCTCGACGACGTACTCAATGTACGACTTACTCTGATTCCTCCCTCTGGCCTTGTGAAATTTAATATCTGAAAATCTATATCTGTCATTTTAAAGTTAACGATAATATATAAAGGGAAAAAAGGATTTTTGTCAAGACAAAAATGAAGTCATGATTTGGACAGGATTTGCTGCCGCGCATACGGGGATAAGGAATGGAATTTAAGGGACGGGGACGAAATAATTTCCTAAAGTTGGTGCTCAGCCTTGGATTATCTTGGAGACCTTGAATTGGAGCTTCTTTAATTCCTCTTCATTATGAGGCGTCACATGCCTAAGTCTTGGGTCAAGGGGATCGGTCGGGTTAAATTTCTGGAGGGTAAGCTTGTATGCTCCAACAAGCTGCCCCGCGAGTTCTAGAATATCATCTTCGTCCAGTAAACCTGGAACTATGGTAATCCTGAATTCATAAGGGATTGTACCTTCTTTCAAAAGCGCTATACTGCCCTTTATACGG
>Ga0209345_10002324_pt1 | contig 21166 bp, 23 predicted proteins | sample Cruoilmetagenom7_FD_187294 | JGI IMG/M metagenome (GOLD analysis project Ga0209345, IMG submission 187294) | Oil polluted marine microbial communities from Coal Oil Point, Santa Barbara, California, USA - Sample 7 (SPAdes) (version 2) | ecosystem: Environmental > Aquatic > Marine > Oil seeps ... | reverse complement strand
CCGAGTACACCAAAGCGCCAGAGGTAACGCGTGAGCGTCTGTACATCGATACCCTGCAGGATGTGCTGAGCCGTACCGGTAAGGTGATGGTCGATGTGGAAGGGGGTAATAACATGATGTACCTGCCACTGGATCGTTTGACGGAGCAGCAGCCGCTGCGCGATACATCCGGAAGACCAGTCAGGCTGGATGAGAATACCCTGAATCAGCTGGCTGAGCAGGTATTGCAGGAGGCGCGTCAGCGTGCTCAGACAACCTCAGGCCTGAGGGAGGGGCGCTAATGAAACCGACAACATTGTTTGGGCTGATCGCCCTTCTGCTGGTCGTTATGGTGGGCTCCAAGTCCGTTTACATCATCAAGGAAACCGAACGTGCAATTAAGCTGCGTTTTGGTGAGGTGGTTGAAGCTGATATCAAGCCGGGTCTGCATTTCAAGATTCCGTTCGTGAACACCATTCGCAAGTTCGAAGGGCGTATCATGACGCTGGACGCGCGTCCGCAGGCGTTCCTGACGCTGGAGAAAAAACGTCTTATCGTGGATTCCTTCGTCAAGTGGCGCATTGATAACGTAGAGAAATACTATACCGCGACATCGGGTGACGAATTCCGTGCGGCTGATCTTCTTTCGAGCCGTATCGAGACCAGTCTGCGTAATCAGTTTGGTGAGCGTACGCTGACTGAAGTGGTTTCAGGTGCCCGTGAAGAGGTGATGGGTGCGGTTATTCGTGCATTGAGTCAGTTGGCGCAGAATGAGCTTGGTATTGAAGTTATCGATGTGCGTGTCAAGCGTATCGAGCTGCCACAGGAAGTTTCTTCCTCCGTATATGAGCGTATGCGAACCGAGCGTCTGCGTTTGGCACGAGAGCTGCGCTCACGTGGTAAGGAGCTTGCCGAAGGTATCCGTGCAGATGCGGATCGCCAGCGTACGGTAATTCTGGCTGACGCTTTCCGTGAGGCGGAAATCGTACGGGGTGAAGGTGATGCCGAAGCAGCGGGAATCTATGCTGAGGCGTTTAATCGCGATGCCGAGTTCTACGGCTTTTACCGTAGCCTCAATGCCTACCGTGAGGCCTTCTCTGGAGCGGGTGATCTGTTTGTGCTGGATCCGAAGAGCGAATTCTTCCGTTATCTGAACAGCGCAACCGGAAACCGATAAGGTAAAGTGACAGTTGCCCAAAACCGGGTGCCTTTGGCGCCCGGTTTCGTGGTATAGTTGAACAACCGGGTTTGTGCCCGGTTTTTTTGTGATTCAGATCAACTGATGACAGCGGAGTAATGCATGGCCTTGGCAGATCGCTGGTTGCTGCCCGACGGAATTATGGAGCTGCTGCCGCCGCAGGCGCGGCAGGTGGAGCTGATGCGGCGCAAGGTGCTGGATCTTTATGACAGCTGGGGTTACGACCTGGTCATGCCGCCCATTGCAGAGCATCTTGAGTCCCTGCTGACCGGCGTGGGACATGATCTGGATCTCAATACCTTCAAGGTCACCGATCGCATCAGTGGGCATACACTGGGCGTACGCGCTGACATGACACCCCAGGTAGCACGCATTGATGCCCACCGTCTTCGTACGGAAGGCCCTAGCCGCCTGTGCTACTGTGGTTCGGTACTGCACACTCATCCTGCCAATATGCTGGCGTCTCGCAATCCGGTTCAGCTGGGCGCGGAGCTATATGGTCATGCGGGCCCCGACAGTGATGTCGAGGTAATTGCACTGATGCTGGAGACGCTGTCAGCGGTAGGTGTTGAAGGGCCGATCAGCCTGGATCTGGGTCATGTGGCGGTATTCAGTCGGCTGATGCAGTTGTGTCACCTGAATCAACAGCAGCAGGCTGACTATCAGGATATGCTGCAGCGCAAGGCACTGCCTGAGATTGACCGTTTCGTCGCAGCGCTTGAGCTGGACGAACGTTCAGCTCTCTGGCTGCAGACGCTGCCCCGCCTGAACGGCTCGGTTGATGTTCTGGCGCGCGCGCGTACCCTGTTTGCCAGCGATGCTGAGCTGGTGCAGGCGGTCGACGCACTTGATGCTCTGGCGCAGCGCGTTGTGCAGCGTTGTGACGGTGTATCAACCTATTTTGATCTGAGTGAGCTGCGCGGCTACCACTACCACACAGGAGTGGTATTCGCAGCCTACACTCCCAGCTATGGTCAGGCGCTTGCCAAGGGTGGGCGTTATGACAACATCGGTCGTGACTTTGGCCGTGCCCGTCCGGCTACCGGCTTCAGTGCTGACCTTAAGACATTGATTGATCTGTCTGCCTCCCGGCCTGCAGCCAATGGTAATGCCGTGCTGGCTCCGGCAGGTGAAGACCAGACGTTGCAGCAGGCGATTCGTCTGCTGCGTGCCTCCGGCGAGCGGGTTGTGCAGCAGCTGGATGGTGAGATTTCCGAACCCGGTCGCTTCCGGCGGCAGCTGGTTCCAAAGGGTGGTGACTGGGTCGTGATCGACCTTTGAGCGCATTTTTTTCTGATATCTAACGAGCATTCGAGACAGCAATGGGTAAAAACGTCGTTGTTCTGGGCACCCAGTGGGGTGATGAAGGCAAGGGTAAGATCGTTGATCTGCTGACCGAACAGGTCGCTGCCGTAGTCCGCTTCCAGGGAGGTCATAACGCAGGCCATACACTGGTGATTGATGGTGAAAAGACAGTCCTGCACCTGATTCCATCCGGTATTCTGCGTAAAAATGTACTTTGTCTGATCGGCAACGGAGTGGTGCTGTCACCGGAAGCTTTGCTGAAGGAGATTGCTGAGCTGGAGGGACGTGGTGTACCGGTGCGTGAGCGTCTGCAGCTGAGTCCGGCCTGTCCGCTGATTCTTCCTTATCACGTTGCACTGGATCAGGCGCGTGAATTGGCCCGTGGCACTGCCAAGATCGGTACAACCGGTCGTGGTATTGGTCCGGCTTACGAAGACAAGGTGTCCCGTCGCGGTCTGCGTCTGGGTGATATGGCCGATCCTGAGCGCTTCGCCGTCAAGCTGCGCGAAGTGCTTGAATACCACAACTTTGTGCTGCAAAACTACTACAAGGTAGATGCCGTCGATTTCCAGCAAACGTTTGATGAAGCCATGGAAATGGCCAAGACGCTGGTGCCGATGATGACGGATGTCACGGCAAAGCTGCATCAATTACGCAGACAGGGTGCGAGCATCATGTTTGAAGGTGCGCAAGGCTCGTTGCTCGATATCGACCACGGTACCTATCCTTACGTGACATCGTCCAACACGACAGCGGGTGGTACCTCGACTGGGAGTGGTTTTGGTCCTCTGTATCTGGATTACATTCTGGGTATCACCAAAGCGTACACTACACGTGTGGGTGGCGGTCCTTTCCCGACTGAGCTGCATTGCGGTGTGGGGCAGCGGCTGGCTGAACGTGGTCACGAGTTTGGTTCTACCACGGGGCGTGCACGTCGCTGTGGCTGGTTTGATGCAGTGGCACTGCAGCACGCCATTCAGATCAACTCGGTTTCCGGTATCTGCCTGACCAAGTTGGATGTGCTGGATGGTCTTGAAGAGATCAATATCTGTACGGGCTACCGTGACAGTAACGGCAACAGTGTGACTTCGCTTAACGGCAGTGAGGACTATGAGCAGATCCAGCCGGTTTACGAGACCGTTCCGGGTTGGCAGGAGTCGACGCTGGGCGCGCGTACACTGGAAGAATTGCCGGCTAATGCGCGGGCGTACATCACCCGTCTTGAGCAGCTGATTGAGGCGCCGATCGATATTATCTCGACCGGTCCTGACCGCAATGAGACCATTGTGCTACGCGATCCGTTCGATGCCTGAGGGCTTCTGATCTGCAGCTGAAAAAAAACCGCATTCCAGGATGCGGTTTTTTTTGGTCTGCAACAGGCCGGTCAGAAATGGACCGAATGAATCAGCGCAGCCCCTCGGCAGTGGCTGGGTGCAGTGTGCGCAGCAGTGCCTTGAGGATCTTGGAATTGGCGGTAACCAGATTGCCGCGTTCGCTGTAGCTGTTGCCGCCGGAGAAATCGCCGACCAGGCCACCTGCCTCACGGATCAGCAGTAGCCCTGCCGAAAGTTCAGAAGGGCTGAGGCCGATCTGGTAGAACCCATCCAGTCGTCCTGCTGCCGTGTAGGCCAGACTCAGTACCGGAGATCCGCTGTTGTGGAGGGTTGCACCTGCCTGCATGATTTCCTGCATCATGCGAACATGAGACTCCAGCCAGGGCTTGTCGCTCTTGCGTGCGTGGTAGCCGGTGCCGATGATGGCGCCTTCGAGTGAGGTTCGATTGCTTACGCGCAGGCGCTTGCCGTTAAGCTGTGCACCCTTGCCGCGACTTGCGGTGAACTCTTCACCAAACATGGGGTTGAGCACTACGCAATGTTCAGCCTTGCCGTTGATGAAACCGGTGATGCTTAAAGCGAACATCGGCAGGGCGTTGGAGAAGTTGGTCAGGCTGTCAATCGGGCTGATATGCCATTCGCAGTGGCCGGGGCCTTCGCCAATCGGTGCATGCTGGCCCGTGTACTCACCAATCAGGCTGTGGTGCGGGTACGCCTTTTGAATGGTGTTGGTAATCGTGCGTTCGGCCTGCTGGCACAGATCACTGATGAACTCAGCAACATCGGCCTGCTCGGATTTGATCAGGTCAAGGCGTTCGAGGGTGCGGGAGATCTGTTCGCCTGCGAGTCGCGCTGCTCGCAGTGCTATATTAACCATCGGTTGCATCAGTGTCGGTTTCCGGTCTTCGTGGTTGTCAAAGGTCTATTGTAGCTTAGTCGGAGCCTGCGCTGAACAGGTGGTCTGCAACTCGGTGATGTTCTGATAGAATAGCCAGCTTTTAACGGCGTGCCTCCCTATGTCTGACCACATCAGAATCGTACTGGTTAACACAACCCATCCCGGTAATATCGGTGGCGTCGCGCGCGCGATGAAGAACATGGGTATCAGTGATCTTTGTCTGGTAGAGCCCAAGAACTTTCCGCATCCCGATGCTGATGCCAGAGCTTCGGGTGCGACCGATATTCTTGAAAAGGCCCGCGTGGTGTCTACTCTGGATGAGGCGTTGGCAGATTGTGGGCTGATTTTCGGTACCAGTGCACGTGAGCGTCATATTCCCTGGCCACTGGTAAATCCTCGTGAGCTGGCCGCCATCGCGGCTCCGCTCGAGGGTAAGACGCGTGTTGCCATTCTGTTTGGTCGCGAAGACCGCGGGCTTACCAACGATGAGCTGCAGCGTTGTCACCATCATGTACATATCCCGGCTGTTGAAAGCTTCAGTTCGCTCAATATTGCGGCGGCTGTGCAGGTTATTACCTACGAGTTGCGAATGGCACAAGTGGCCGATCAGCAGGCGGCCCGACCGCAGTGGGGGACTGACTGGGATATCGATCTGGCAGAGCAGCGCGAACTGGAGCTGATGTTCGAGCACCTTGAGCGCACGCTGGTGGAGATTGAGTTCCTTGATCCGAATAACCCACGCCAGTTGATGCCCCGCCTGCGGCGGCTGTTTCAGCGTGCGGTGCCGGACAAAGTCGAAGTGAATGTGTTGCGCGGCATCCTCACGGCCATCGAGCGCCGTTCGGGGCAAGTGAAAAAGGACAAATCCGATGTTTGATCAGATTCGTGAAGATATTCGCTCGGTATTTCACCGGGACCCGGCTGCGCGTAATGCTTTCGAGGTGTTGACGGCCTACCCTGGATTGCACGCAATCTGGTTTCACCGCATTGCCAACTGGTTCTGGCGCAAGGGCTTGAAGTGGCTGGCGCGGATGATTTCCAATCTGGCACGTTGGTTGACCGGTATTGAAATTCATCCCGGCGCGACCATTGGGCGGCGCTTTTTCATCGATCACGGCATGGGGGTTGTGATCGGAGAAACCGCCGAGATTGGTGATGATGTAACGCTCTATCATGGCGTGACTCTGGGCGGCACCAGCTGGAATAAGGGGAAGCGCCATCCCACGCTTGGAAATAACGTGGTATGCGGTGCTGGTGCGAAGGTGCTGGGCCCCATCATGATCGGCGAGGGTGCGCGTATTGGCTCCAATGCGGTGGTTACGCGTGACGTGCCGGCGGATGCCACAGTGGTCGGTATTCCAGGGCGCGTGATTCGGCGCCATCCCGATGAAGACTCCCCCGAAGAGCAAAAGCGGCGCCAAATGGCAGACAAGGTTGGATTCGACGCCTATGCCGTCTCCCGTGAAGTGTCCGATCCGGTAGCGCATGCCATTCGTTGTCTGCTGGATCACATGCAGGCGATGGATCACAAGGTTGAAACCATGGGTAAGGCACTGTGCGAACTCAAGCCGGGTTATTGCAACGAGGAACTGCCTGAGCTGAAATCGGAAGATTTTGAAGCGGCAGTGGACGAGCCTGAAACGTTGCGTCCTGCGGCGGAGCGCAAAGACCCGGTGAACATGTCGGACAAATAGTTGACTAATTTAGTAGGGATTTGCATAATACCCTCAGACTCGCAAGAGTGGGTGTGAGGGATAATTATGCGATTGACAACTAAAGGGCGTTACGCCGTGACGGCGATGCTTGATCTGGCATTGCACGAAGGCAAGGGGCCGATCAGCCTGGCTGATATTTCCGAACGGCAGGGGATCTCCCTGTCCTATCTGGAACAGCTGTTTGCCAAGCTGCGCCGCAACGAGCTTGTGCGCAGTGTACGCGGGCCCGGTGGTGGATACCAGCTCAAGCGAGAGCAGGGTCTGATCAATGTGGCTGAAGTGATCGATGCGGTCAACGAGTCGGTGGATGCAACTGGCTGCCAGCACAACGGCGGCTGTCAGGGTGGTGAGGTATGCCTGACGCATCATCTCTGGTGCGACCTGAGTGATCAGATTCACGGCTTTCTGAGTAGCATCAGTCTGGCTGATCTGGTTGCACGACGAGATGTCCAGCAGGTGGCAGATCGTCAGCAGCGGCTGATCGCCAGTACTACCGAACAGTCAGCGCGCCATAAAGCCGCTGTGTGAGAGTTTTTTGGAGAGATGAGATGAAATTGCCGATCTACCTTGATTACGCTGCAACCACGCCGGTTGATCCGCGTGTAGCTCAGAAGATGACCGAGTGTCTGACACTGGACGGGAATTTTGGTAACCCAGCGTCCCGCTCCCACCTGTTCGGCTGGAAGGCTGAAGAAGCGGTGGAAAATGCGCGTCGCCAGGTGGCTGATCTGCTAGGTGCAGACCCGCGTGAAATTGTCTGGACATCCGGTGCCACCGAGTCTGACAACCTTGCAATCAAGGGTGTTGCCCACTTCTATCACAAGAAGGGCAAACATATCATCACCTCGAAAATTGAGCACAAGGCAGTGCTTGACCCCTGTCGTCAGCTGGAACGTGAAGGTTTCGAGGTGACATATCTGGAACCGGACAGCAACGGTATCATCAGCCCGCGTCAGGTATCCGAAGCGCTGCGTGATGACACGATTCTGGTGTCCCTGATGCACGTGAACAATGAAATCGGCACCGTTACCGATATCGCGGCCATCGGCGAGATTACCCGTGAGAAGGGTGTTCTGTTCCATGTCGATGCGGCTCAGAGCGCTGGCAAACTGCCAATTAATCTCAACGAACTCAAGGTGGACCTGCTGTCGGTCTGCGCGCACAAGATTTATGGCCCCAAGGGTATCGGTGCTCTTTATGTACGCCGCAAGCCGCGTGTACGCATCGAAGCCCAGATTCATGGCGGTGGTCACGAGCGTGGCATGCGTTCCGGTACCTTGCCGACCCATCAGATTGTGGGGATGGGCGAGGCTTTCCGCATCGCCGGTGAAGAGATGGCAGCGGAAACCGTCCGGCTTGAAGCCCTGCGCGCACGTCTCTGGGACGGAGTGCAGAATATGGAAGAGGTGCACGTTAACGGTTCCACCGAGCAGCGCGTACCGGGCATCCTGAATATCAGCTTTGCCTTCGTGGAAGGCGAGTCGCTGCTGATGTCGATAAAGGATCTGGCAGTGTCTTCAGGCTCTGCCTGTACTTCAGCCAGTCTTGAACCGTCCTATGTGCTGCGTGCACTGGGTCTGAATGACGAGCTGGCACACAGCTCCATACGTTTCTCGCTGGGTCGATTCACCACTGAAGAGGAGGTGGATCATGCAGTTGAACAATGCCGTCACGCAGTGGAGAAGCTGCGTGAACTGTCGCCGCTGTGGGATATGTATCAAGACGGCGTCGATCTGAGCAAGGTTGAGTGGGTTCACCACTAACACCGCTAAAGTTTTTGGAGGTTTATCATGGCTTACAGCGAACAGGTAATTGATCATTACGAAAATCCGCGCAATGTCGGTAAAATGAACGCCGATGACCCGCATGTAGGCACCGGTATGGTTGGTGCCCCGGCGTGTGGTGACGTAATGCGACTGCAGATCAAGGTCAGTGATGAGGGCGTGATTGAAGATGCACGCTTCAAGACCTACGGCTGCGGTTCAGCCATTGCATCCAGCTCTCTGGTGACCGAATGGGTCAAGGGTATGACACTGGATCAGGCATCCGAGCTGAAAAATTCTCGTATCGCCGAAGAGCTTGCGTTGCCGCCGGTGAAGATCCACTGCTCGGTTCTGGCCGAAGATGCGATCAAGGCTGCAGTAGAAGACTACCGTAAGAAACAGCAGAAGTGAGTGAAAGCGGGGGCTGATGCCCCCGTGACTGGGGTGATTATGGCGATTAGCATGACACAGGCCGCGGTTGACCATGTCGCGCGCTACCTGGAACAGCGGGGCCACGGGGAAGGTATACGCCTTGGCGTCAGAACCTCGGGCTGCTCCGGCATGGCTTATGTGCTGGAATTTGTTGATTCAGGCGAGCCTGAAGATGAGGTGTTTGAGTTCGGCGGAGTCAAGGTAATGATTGACCCCAAAAGCCTGACTTACCTGGACGGTACTGAGCTGGACTTTGTGCGAGAAGGGCTCAATGAAGGGTTCAAGTTCAACAACCCGAACGTACGAAGCGAATGTGGTTGCGGTGAAAGCTTCAACATCTGACCCGTTCGGGGTTATTGAGGTCGGTTGATGGATATCACGCGCAACTATTTTGAATTTCTCGGCCTGTCGGTCAGTTTTGATATCGATCAGGCCGAGCTCTCCTCGCGTTACAGGGAGCTGCAGAAGCGGCTTCATCCTGACAGACATTCACATCAGTCTGATCGAGAGCAGCGTCTTGCGGTTCAGTATACCGCCTATCTGAATGAAGCCCTCTCTACCCTTAAGTCGCCGTTGCGACGAGCGCAGTATCTGTTGTCCCTCCAGGGTATCGATACACTGCATGATTCACGTGTACAGCTCGATCCCATGTTTCTCATGGAACAGATGGAACTGCGCGAGCAGGTAGCCGAAGCGCCTGAATGCAGTGACCCTGAGGCGGAGCTGGAGCGTTTGACGGCGTTGGTAGAAGCTGAGCTGCGTTCACTTGAGTCCGGCTTTGCTCGTGCCTGGGAAGCGCAGGCACTGGAGCAGGCGGAGCTGCAGGTGCGCAAGATGCAATTCATGTCCAAGCTGCAGACGGAAGTCGCAGCGCTCGAAGACAGACTGTTCGAAGACTAACGGAAGCACTATGGCACTACTGCAAATAGCTGAACCCGGACAGAGTCCGGAGCCGCACGCACGCAAGCTGGCGGTCGGAATTGATCTGGGTACGACGAACTCACTGGTAGCATCGGTGCGCAGTGGAACTGCTGTTACCCTGGCGGATGCGCAGGGGGGGCATCTGCTGCCCTCTGTTGTGCGCTATCGCGCCGGCGAGGCTCCTCTGGTGGGTGCTGGAGCGCTGGCAGGTGCCGCCAAAGATCCTCACAATACCATTAGTTCGGTCAAGCGTCTGATGGGGCGTGGCGTAGAGGCGATGAAAGGACTGGGTGACGAAATGCCCTATCATCTGGTCGCGTCCGACTCCGGTATGCCCTATTTGCAAACGGCAGCCGGAAACAAAAGCCCGGTCGAGGTCTCGGCTGATATTTTGTCTGAACTGGCTGAGCGTGCGCGTGCATCGCTGGGTGGTGAATTGGAAGGTGCCGTTATTACGGTGCCGGCCTATTTTGATGATGCACAGCGTCAGGCGACCAAGGATGCGGCACAGCTGGCTGGACTTAAGGTGCTTCGCCTGCTGAATGAACCAACGGCCGCAGCGGTTGCCTATGGTCTGGACCAGGAAGATGAGGGTGTGATCGCCGTCTACGACCTGGGTGGTGGTACCTTTGATATATCCATTCTGCGGCTGAATCGTGGCGTGTTTGAAGTGTTGGCGACCGGTGGTGACACCGCGCTGGGTGGAGATGATTTCGACCGCATGCTGGCGGAGTACCTATTGCAGCAGAGTGGTTTGGCTGAACAGTTGGATGCGTCATCGGCGCGCAGCGTTTCAGCCCTTGCGCGACGCATCAAAGAGCGTCTTACGGATGAGGCCGAGGTGACTGAAACCCTTTCGGCAGGTGGTCGCGAAGTTGAGGTGCATGTTTCTCGTGCCCAGCTCGATGCGCTGATTGAGCCGCTGGTGAGTCGTACCCTGCGCACCTGTCGACGTACGCTGAAGGATGCAGGCATTGACAAGGCTGATATCGCTGAAGTTGTGATGGTGGGCGGCTCAACTCGCGTGCCGCGTGTGCGTGATGCCGTGGGCGAATTCTTTGGTCGGGCGCCGCACATCGACATAGATCCGGATCGAGTCGTGGCCATTGGTGCCGCGCTTCAGGCTGATGTACTGGTTGGCAACAAGCCGGACAGTGACATGTTGCTGCTGGATGTTATTCCGCTGTCCCTCGGACTTGAAACCATGGGGGGGCTGGTGGAAAAGATTGTACACCGTAATACGGCTATCCCGGTTGCAAGGGCGCAGGAGTTCACCACCTATCAGGATGGTCAGACCGCAATGGCGATCCACGTCCTTCAGGGCGAGCGTGAGCTGGTCAGTGACTGCCGTTCACTGGCGCGTTTTGTTCTGCGCGATATTCCACCGATGGCCGCGGGCGCTGCCAAAATTCGAGTGACCTTTCAAGTTGATGCTGACGGCCTGCTCAATGTGTCGGCACAGGAGCTTTCGACGGGTGTGGTCAGCAGCATTCAGGTGAAGCCATCCTACGGTCTGAGTGATGACGAAATTGCACGCATGCTGAAGGAATCCTACAGTCATGCTGCAGAAGATCTTGAGGCCCGAAATTTGCGCGAGCAGCAGGTAGAGGCCGAACGTATTATTGCCGCGCTGAGGGCGGCAATGTCACAGGACGGGAATCTGCTGAGTGAGGCTGAAGCCTCCATGTTGCAGTCGGAAATCGCCACACTTGAGCGACTGGTCGCAGAGGCCGATTACCGTCGCATCGAAGCGGGGGTTGAGCAGCTGGCCAAAGCCAGCGATTTCTTTGCTTCACGCCGGATGGATCAGAGCATTTCCCGTGCCCTGTCCGGTCATACCATTGATGAAATCGATAAGGAGGCCCGCTGATGCCACAGGTAATTTTTCTTCCGCATGAGGAATTGTGCCCTGAAGGCAAGGTCATAGAGACAGAAGGCGGCATTACGATCTGTGATCTGGCGCTGGCCAATGGCATTGAAATCGAACATGCCTGCGAAAAATCCTGCGCCTGTACCACCTGTCATGTGATTGTGCGTGAAGGCTTTGATTCTCTCAATGAGGCGGATGAGCTGGAAGATGACATGCTCGATAAGGCCTGGGGTCTTGAGCCCGAGTCGCGCCTCAGTTGTCAGGCGGTTGTGGATAATCAGGATCTGGTTGTTGAAATTCCCAAGTACACCATTAATCAGGTGTCAGAACAGCACTGAGGTGAGTTATGGGTCTCAAGTGGACGGATGTAAACGATATTGCCATCGAGCTGGTTGAGCGTTTTCCGGAACAGGATCCGCTGAAAATCAGCTTCCCCGACCTGTACACTCGGGTGATGGAACTTGATGAGTTTGATGATGATCCCGACCACTGTGGCGAGAAAATCCTCGAAGCGATCCAGATGGCCTGGATCGAGGAAATGGATTGACGCTTCGAAAGTCGTTGCTGTTCAGTCAGAGGTGGTTTGCGTATAATGTTGCGCCTTATTGACCTTAGTACTATAGATTGGGGATGTTACCTATGGCAGTTGAACGCACACTTTCCATTATCAAGCCGGATGCAGTGGCAAAGAACGTAATTGGCGAAATCGTCAGCCGTTTTGAAAAAGCTGATCTGAAAATTATCGCCATGCAGATGAAGCAGTTGAGCAAGCAAGACGCTGAAGGCTTCTACGCTGAGCATAAAGAGCGTCCGTTCTTTGCTGACCTGGTTGCTTTCATGACGTCCGGTCCGGTTGTTGTTCAAGTGCTGGAAGGCGAGAATGCAATCGCCCTGAACCGCGAACTGATGGGCGCGACCAACCCGAAAGAAGCGGCTGAAGGGACTATTCGCCGTGATTTTGCCGAGTCCATCGATGCCAACGCAGTACACGGTTCCGACTCTGCCGCTTCTGCCGAGCGCGAAATCGCCTATTTCTTCGGCGCCTGATTGACCCTTCGGGCTGCCCGTCCGGGCAGCCTGTTACCCCAAAGACGAGTAAACATCCGATGTCCGAGTCCCCCACCAAGATCAATCTGCTGGGACTGTCGCCCGCCAAGCTGGAAGACTTTTTTGAACAGATGGGCGAAAAGCGTTTTCGTGCTACCCAGGTACTGAAATGGCTGCATCAGCAGGGCGCATCCAGCTTCGATGAAATGACCAATATCAGCAAGATACTGCGTGCCCGGTTGGCTGAAATGGCCGAAATCCGCGAGCCGGAAATCCTGCTGGATAAGGTGTCCAAAGACGGTACCCGCAAATGGGTCATTCGGATGGATGGCGGATCGGCGATCGAAATGGTACTCATTCCTGACGGTGATCGGCGCACGCTGTGTGTCTCATCTCAGGTAGGCTGCTCGCTTGATTGCAGCTTCTGCTCGACTGGCAAGCAGGGTTTCAACCGTAACCTGTCAACGGCCGAAATCATTGCCCAGCTGCGGGTGGCCATCCGCGCATATGGTCCGTTTGATCCGTCAGAGCGTCGAGTCAGCAACGTAGTGCTGATGGGTATGGGTGAGCCGCTGATGAACTTCGACAATGTTGTTGATGCGACTCAGCTGATGATGGACGACAACGCCTATGGTCTGTCCAAGCGTCGCGTGACACTGAGCACTGCGGGTGTGGTGCCGGCACTGGACAAACTGCGTGAAGTCAGCGACGTATCGCTGGCCATTTCGTTGCACGCACCGAACAATGCATTGCGTAACCAGCTGGTTCCAATCAACAAGCGTTACCCGATTGAAGAACTGATCGCTGCCTGCAACCGTTATCTTGAGGGGTTGAGTGACAAGCGTGTGATTACGGTCGAATACACTCTGATCGAGGGTGTTAACGATCAGCCAGAGCACGCGCGGGAGCTGGTCAAGGTGCTGCGCCAGGTGCCCTGTAAGTTGAACCTCATTCCGTTCAACCCTTTCCCCAACTCTGATTACCGCCGCCCATCGGAAGAGGCGATTCAGCGCTTCAAGGATATCATGCTCAAGGCTTCGATCATCACGACGGTAAGGCGTACCCGTGGTGATGATGTGGATGCGGCCTGTGGGCAGCTGGTGGGCCAGGTTGAAGACCGCACGCGCCGTAGCCAAAAATATATTCCTGTGGTACAAGAAGAGCCTGTTCACGGAAAGAGTCAAGGGTTATAAGGGGGTAGAGTGAAACGATCCGGTGTGTTGATGTTACTGCTTGCAGTAACGCTGATGGCTGGCTGTGCGAGCCAGACCACCGGTTCCGGCAATGCTGACAATTCACCTCAGGAGGCGCTCGAGGCCTATACCAGTCTTGGTCTGCAATACCTGCAGGCGGGCAATACCGTCAATGCCAAAATGTCAGTTCAGCGTGCCATTGCAATCGATTCGGGCTATGCCCCTGCGTACAATGCGATGGCGCTGATCTTTCAGGCCGAGCAGGAGTTTGAGCTCGCAGAAGAGTATTTCCGCAAGGCACTTGCGACGGACAAAACCTCCGCCATGATTCATAACAACTACGGTGCATTCCTGTTTTCGCAGCAGCGCTATGAGGAGGCGTGTCGGCAGTTGAGCCAGGCGACCACTGATCCCTTCTATCAGCAGCGCGCTCAGGCGTTTGAGAATCTGGGGCGCTGTTACCTCTTGACTGATTCGCCTGAAGAGGCGCAGGAAGCGTTCAAGCGCTCCCTGGCAATTAATGGGAACCGGCCGATTGCGCTGGTTGAATTGTCGGGGCTGTTGCTGGACAAGGGTGATACAGCAGGATCAAGCCGTCTGTTTGAACGTTTTCGTGAACTGGTCGAGCAGAAGCGCACTGAACACAGCTCCAGAAGTCTTTGGCTGGGGGTCAGGCTTGCCCGTGAGGAGCGTAACGTGTCCCGGGCTGCAACCTACGCGCTACTGCTCAAGAATTTGTACCCGAAGTCGCAAGAATATCGGCTTTATGAGGAGACAGCTCAGTGAGCGAAGAGTTCCGGTCCGAAAATATAACCAACGATTTTCCAGCAGGTCAGTTTGTTCAGGCGCGTGAGCAGCAAGGGCTTAGTGTCGAGCAGGTCTGCAGACAGCTGAATCTATCCAGGGCGGTGGTACAGGCCATTGAAAAAGGGGATCTGCAGTACCTGTCCGATCCTGTTTTTTCACGTGGTTACATCCGCTCCTACGCCAAATTTCTCAAGCTGGATGCGGATGCACTTGTTGCCAGTTACAACCTGGCGAGCGGCAATGTTCAGACAACCGGAACGGTGAAAGCCATCGGTACGGTTTCAACAGTGCCCGGGCGACATCAGGGGCGTCCGTTGCTCAGAATTGGCAGTTGGCTTTTTGTGTTGGCGTTGATTGCCGCCAGTGTATGGTGGTGGCAGACCCAGCAAGGTCTCACGACCGCTGATCGTGAACCGCTGGGTGACAGACCGTTCTCAATTGAAACCAGTGATGGCAAAACACTGGTTTTGCCTCAGATGGATGGTGCAGTTTCCGAAGTTGAAGCCATCGAAGAAGGGGAGCCAGCTGCTACGGTGCCAGATGCCGCACCCGAAAATGAGGAGCCGGTCTACCTCACGGACGATCAGGTCCAGCAGTTGCAGGAAGCACAAGCGGCAGCGTCTTCTGTTGCCGAGCGGGACCCGGAGCCTGAAGTACCTGCGGCTCTTTCAAGCGGTCTCGATATTACATTCAGTGATGACTGCTGGATCAGTATTCGTGAAGTGGGCGGTCGCACGCTGTTCAACGGCGTGGCGCAGGCAGGACAGTCGCTCAAGTTCGAGAGTGATATCACACTGGCAGTGGTGGTTGGCAAGGTTGATGCCGTAAGCCAGTTCAGCTACCAGGGAGAGTCCATTGATCTTGCCGCGATGAGCAAGGACAATGTTGCGCGCTTGAGCCTGCCGCTTTAAAAGTTCCCATACATTTCTATCGAAACAGGAAAGCTGACGTTTTGAGCAAAATTAAAGCCATTCGCGGCATGAATGACATTCTGCCAGACCAGACACCGGTTTGGCAGTACCTTGAAAGCACCGTGAAAGACGTACTTGGCAGTTATGGCTATGCTGAAATTCGCATGCCCGTTGTTGAACAAACCGATCTGTTCAAACGCTCCATCGGTGAAGTGACCGACATCGTTGAAAAAGAGATGTACACCTTTGAGGACCGTAACGGTGAGAGCCTGACATTGCGGCCCGAGGGAACGGCATGCTGCGTTCGTGCGGGCGAGGAGCATGGTCTGCTGTATAACCAGACCCAGCGCCTTTGGTACCAGGGGCCAATGTTTCGGTACGAAAAGCCGCAAAAGGGTCGTTATCGTCAATTCCATCAGGTGGGCGTCGAGGCCTTTGGTATGGCTGGGCCGGATATTGACGCTGAAATTATCCTCATGAGTGCTGCCCTGTGGCGTCAACTGGGTATGGAGCAGGCTGTAACGCTGCAACTCAACTCGCTGGGCAGTAATGAGGCACGTGCACGTTACCGCGATGCGCTGGTGGAATATCTCAGCCGGCACTCTGAGCAACTGGATGAGGACAGCCTGCGCCGGCTGGAATCAAATCCTTTGCGCATTCTGGACTCCAAGGATGAAGGTACCCGTAAGCTGCTTGAGCAGGCTCCGGTACTGACCGACTATCTTGATCAGGAATCTGCCGCTGACTTTGAACAGCTGTGCACAATACTGGATGCCGCTGGGGTGAAATATGAAGTGAACCCCTATCTGGTACGCGGTCTGGACTATTATTGCAAAACCGTTTTCGAGTGGGTGACTGATCGGCTGGGGGCCCAGGGTACCGTGTGTGCGGGCGGGCGCTATGATGGTCTGGTCAAACAGCTGGGAGGCAAACCAACGCCAGCGGTTGGCTTTGCCATGGGTGTCGAGCGCTTGATTCTCCTGCTTGAGACGCTGGAAGTGGTACCTGATCAGGTGCGTCAGACCTTTGACTTATATCTGGCGGCAGAGCAGAAGGGGCTACAGGCGGAGCTGCTGCTCCTGGCCGAACAGCTGCGCCAGTTTTTGCCGGGCCTGCGTATTCGTACCCATTGCTCAGGGCTGAAAAATATTGCGGCCAAGGCTCGCCAGACCGGGGCGCCGGCGATAGCGCTGCTGAAGCGCACCGAATCCGATGAGATGCAGGCATCTCTTTGGTATCAGGAACAGACAGTATATGATCTTGGCACTCAGCAGCTGGCAGATCAGCTGAAACAGATTTTTACACGCTGAAGTGTGGCCAGGCGATTCAATTTAGCAGGAGTGGACAGTGGCAGAATTGCGTACCGAAGAAGAGCAGGTGCAGGCGCTCAAGGAGTGGTGGAAGGAAAATGGCAAGGCGCTGGTGATTGGTGTCGCTGCCGCGGTTGCGATTGTGGTTGGCTGGAAAGCCTGGCAGGGCAATCAGGAGCAGAAAGCCGCCAATGCTTCAGCCCTGTATCAGAATTTGACGGAAGCTGTACAGCTGTCAGCCGGCGGCATCAATGAGTCGCAGTATGCAACAGCGAGCCATCTGAATGAACAGCTCCAATCCGACTATGCTGACACGGCTTATGCACGTTACGGCGCGTTGATGATGGCTGCGATGGCGGTCAGCAACGGTGAGACCGAGCGTGCACGGCAGGAGCTGGACTGGGTGCTGGGCGCAACGACTGAAACCGATAACATTGCGCGTGTTGCCACGCTTCGCAAGGCCATGCTGCTGAGTCAGCAGGGTGATGCGGATGCAGCCATCAACCTGCTGGAAAGTATTGATGCGGGTATTTATGAAGTGCAGTACCAGGAGCTCTTGGGTGATCTGCATGCCGATAATGGCCGGCCGAGTGAAGCCTTTGCGGCCTATGATAGAGCCCTGAAACTGGGTGGTGGAGAGCAGTTGCGCCCGCTTCTGAAGATGAAACGGGATGATCTTGCAGGAGCCGAATCATGAAGTATTGGGTAAAAACCGCAGCGGCGCTCGCCGTAAGTCTCTCGCTTGCAGGTTGTGGGCTGTTCAGCAGTGAAGAAACCGTTAAGCCTAATCCACTGGTTGACTTCGAAGCCGAGCAGCAATTTCAACAGCTGTGGAGCTTGAGCACCGGTGGCAGTCTCGGCTCCAAGTTTCATCAGCTGGTTCCCTCCATTCATGAGCAGCAGATTTTTGCAGTCAATGCCGAAGGCGACCTCGTTGCAGCGGATCTTGCATCAGGGCGTGTCAACTGGCGCGTTGATCTGAAAACTCCGATAGGTGGTGGTGTTGGTGCTGGCAACGGTATCGTCGTTCTGGCCACTGAATCGGGTGAGGTGATCGCCTTCGATACCGAAGACGGTACAGAGCGTTGGCGCTATCAGGCTTCTTCTGAAGTGATTTCCCAGCCTCAGATGAATGCTGAGCTGGTTGTTATTCAGCAGCTTGATGGCAAAATCACGTCGCTCGAAGTCGAGAGTGGTGAACGGCGCTGGAGTTATGACAGTCAGATCCCGCGGCTCAGCCTGCGCGGTACAAGCGCACCTATTGTAGCGGTTGACCTCACTTTGGCGGGTTTTGCCAATGGCAAACTGGTTGCAGTCGAAAATGCATCGGGGCGGCCTGTCTGGGAACAGCGTATTTCACTGGCTGAGGGTCGATCTGAGCTTGAACGTATTGTCGATATTGATGGCAAGCCTCTGGTCTACAACCGTCTCGTCTACGTCGGCAGTTATCAGGGCCGCCTGGTGGCGCTGAACCCTGGTAATGGGCAGGTTGTATGGAGCCAGGATTTGTCCACCTACCGTGGTCTGGCCGGAGGCTTCGGGAATGTATATGCAATCTCGGATGAGGATCATGTACATGCATTTGATGCGCGCAACAGTGCCAGTGTGTGGCGTCAGGACAGTCTGCAATACCGTCGCCTGACTACACCGGTTGTGGTGGGGAACTCGCTGGTAACAGCTGATGCAGATGGCTATCTGCATGTCATGTCTCAGGTTGACGGTCATTTTACAGCCCGCCATCGCGTCAGCTCATCCGGTGTTCAGAGTGATCTGCTGGTGCGTGACGATGTGCTCTATGTACTCAGCAATGATGGTCGTCTGACTGCGCTGAAATTTAAATAATCCGGATCTGTGGGTCCATTTTCGGCGGTCGCTGTTATCCACAGTGGCCGCCGTGTTGTTTTCAGGTGAAATCCTATGTTGCCCGTAATTGCACTGGTTGGTCGTCCCAACGTTGGCAAGTCCACTCTGTTCAATCGTTTGACACGCTCGCGTGATGCACTTGTTGCTGATTTGCCGGGTCTGACTCGTGACCGCAAGTACGGAGAGGGCCGTGTTGGCGACTGTGACTACATTGTTATCGATACTGGTGGCATTTCAGGGGATGAGGCCGGTATTGATCAGCGCATGGCCGAACAGTCACTGTTTGCAATTGATGAAGCGGATGTGGTTCTGTTCCTGGTAGATGGTCGCGCAGGTCTCAACCCGGCTGATGAGATGATTGCAGACCATTTGCGACGCAACAACAAGTCCTGTTGGCTGGTAGTGAACAAGACCGATGGTATCGACCCGGATACTGCCATGGCTGATTTCCATGCGCTGGGTATTGGTGAGCCAGTAGCCATCGCCGCGTCTCATGGCCGTGGAGTCAGTCAGCTGATTGATGAAGTGCTCGCGCCCTTTATGCCTGAGGAAGAAGGTGAAGGCGAAGGCGAAGAAAAGGCAAAGGAAGCCTATACGGATAATATTCGAATCGCCGTGATCGGGCGTCCGAACGTGGGCAAGTCGACACTGGTTAACCGAATGCTGGGCGAGGACAGGGTAGTGGTCTTTGATCAGGCCGGCACGACTCGTGACAGTATCTATATTCCCTATGAGCGTGATGAGCAGAAATATATCCTCATCGATACCGCCGGTGTGCGCAGGCGGAAAAACATTAAGGAAGCGGTGGAAAAGTTCTCCATCGTGAAGACACTGCAGGCGATCAAGGATGCGAATGTTGTTATAAGCGTGATTGATGCACGAGAGGGTGTAACCGAGCAGGACTTGAGCATGCTTGGTTTTGTCATCGACTCAGGGCGTGCGTTGGTTGTTGCCCTTAACAAGTGGGATGGTATGAATCCTGACGAACGCGCCGATGTTAAAGCTCAGGTAGAGCGAAAGCTGGCGTTTGCGTCTTTTGCGCGCTTTCACTTTATCTCCGCATTGCATGGCTCGGGTGTTGGCGACCTGTATGTTTCGGTCAATGAAGCCTTTGATTCTGCGATGGCTAAATGGTCTACCAACCAGCTAACCCGACTGTTGGAGGATGTTGTGGCTGATCACCAGCCGCCGTCAGTTAATAATCGACGCATCAAGTTGCGTTATGCTCACCAGGGCGGCTCCAACCCCCCGATTATCGTGGTGCATGGTAATCAGACTGATGCGCTGCCGGGCTCGTACAAGCGTTATCTGGAAAATCGCTTCACCAAATACCTGAAGGTGCGTGGAACACCGATCCGATTTGAGTTCCGAACCGGTGATAACCCCTTTGCAGGGCGTAAAAATCCCCTTACCGCACGTCAGGAAGCGAAAAAGGAGCGGAGTCGTCAGCATATCAAGACACTGAAACATAAAGCCAAGAAACGGGCGCGCCGTGATGGCTGAGGTTGCAGGTCCACGGTCAAACCATGCCATCGGTGTATTTGACTCCGGCGTTGGCGGCTTAACTGTTCTCAATGCACTCAGGCAGGCGCTGCCTGAAGAGCATCTGGTCTATCTTGGTGATACCGCAAGAGTCCCCTACGGTACCAAAAGTGCGTTGTCAGTCCGCCGTTATGCCGAGCAGGCCGTGTGTGCCTTAAGCAGTCGTCAGATCAAGGCTGTCGTCGTTGCATGCAATACCGCTTCGGCCATGGCGCTTGAACATCTGCAAAACTGCTATCCGGACCTGCCTGTACTGGGAGTGATCGAGCCAGGTGCCGAAGCGGCCTGCCGTGCGAGTCGACAAGGGCATATCGGCGTCATCGCGACCGAAAGTACAACAAACAATCAGGCATATCAGAAGGCCATCCTTCGCTTGAGGCCTGATGCGCGTATTCGTGCTCAAGCCTGTTCGTTGTTTGTTGCTTTGGCTGAAGAGGGGTGGCATGAGGGTTATCTGGTAGAACAGATAGTCGCACGCTGTCTCCAGCCGCTGCTGGTGACCGATCAACAGTTTCCTCTGGATACGCTGGTTCTGGGCTGCACTCATTTTCCGGCATTGAGGAAAGCGATCGCATCGGTGGTCGGTGATACCATTCAGTTGGTTGACTCGGCACAAACAACGGCTGAGGCGGTAAAGCGTGAGCTGGAAACCAAGGCGTTGCTGAACACAGAGGAAGGGTGGGGGGGGCTGACCTTCCTGGTAACGGACGGACCCGAACGTTTTGCGCGAGTAGCGACGAACTTTTTCAGTGAGCGGATCGATCCTGCATCGGTTGAACTGGTAGATATCCAGCACTACGCTGCTGAAAGTTAAAAAAGTGGTGTGAGGGCGTTGACAGCAGTCCGGATCGCTGTAGAATACGCCACCTCATCAGCGCTGACCGCGCGTTGTTTTCTCCGCCAAGGCAGTGAAAACAAACGAAAAAAACGGTTGACACTGAAACGGGCTGCGGTAGAATATGCGCCTCGCTTGAGACAACAGGTTGCACCGGGTGATTTGATACGGTGCGGTTGGCCAAGCCCGCTCTTTAACAAATTGATCAGGTAATATGTGTGGGCGCTTGTCAGGATTGAGCAC
>Ga0209345_10002323_pt1 | contig 21175 bp, 16 predicted proteins | sample Cruoilmetagenom7_FD_187294 | JGI IMG/M metagenome (GOLD analysis project Ga0209345, IMG submission 187294) | Oil polluted marine microbial communities from Coal Oil Point, Santa Barbara, California, USA - Sample 7 (SPAdes) (version 2) | ecosystem: Environmental > Aquatic > Marine > Oil seeps ... | reverse complement strand
ACAGATATTGCCAATATTCTTAAAAATCATTACAATTCCAGAATAGTTATTACTGCCATCGTATTTTTCTTAAGTGGGGCTATTTTAAAAATGGCATTCTTCCCGATGCATTTTTGGATGATACGTGCATACTCCTCGGCTCCGTCGTTTATCCTGACTTACCTTGCGTCTATTTCCAGCATCCTTGGAGTCTATATCATACTACGCTTTATGCATTTCACCATCGAAGGTGAAATAATACAGGAGGCACTAGCTATGATACTGCGTCCAACCGCAACAGCTACAATTGCAATCTGTACATTTCTTGCGCTTAAGACTGATACTTTAAAAAAGGTAGTAATCTATTCCACAGCCTCTCAAATCGGTTATGTATTTCTACTAATGACTATTTGGTCAGCAAGGGATTTACTATTCCAGTTGCTAATTCTTGATGCGATAAATAAAATTGCACTATTTACAATCATTGCTCATATCCAACATAAAACGGATGATTTAAGTTTTGATAATTTCACAGCTATTGAAAATAGTGGTCTCTTTAAAATGCTGGTTGCTTTTGCCTTGATATTCAGTGCAGGACTACCACTAACCAGTATGTTTCTGGTGAAAATTAAATTATTTGATCTTCTGATGATTCATGGCTTAAAACTGGAATTTATAGTAGTTATACTTGGAGGCATGTTTGGCCTGCTTTATCACTTCAAACTTGCAAAAGCCATATTTTTTAGCCCAAAAACTAACGGTATCATACAAATAGAAACAAAATTACACGGACTTGGTGCTATCATCATATTGCAGATGCTCACTCTGTTATATGGCAAGAATTTGGTTGGTTTTGCCGGATATACCAAGTCAGTTACGCTTGGGGTCTTGGGATAAATGATACAATTAGTAGCACCACAATTTTTAGTTCTATCGACCTTACTTGTCGGCATGATGAACCTGATGACTCCTTTTGCCACAAAAGAGGACAGTTCCATTCGTAGTTTCCTTATGCTAGCAACTGGCACACTATTTCTTGGCAATGTAATTCTACTTGACTGGCTCTTCCTTAACGGCATTGAAACTAACTTTACATTGATAGATATGGGAAAATATTCCATAGCTCTGCATACCGAACCCCTTGGAATGATTTTCTTGAGCCTACTGGCAACTTTATGGATATGCGCCCTGCTCTATACCATAAAGTTCCTGGAAATCAATAAAATGCAAAACAGCAACCGCTTTTTGTTTTTTATGAATTGCTGTATGATGATTGGTAGCATAATAGCACTGGCGGCTAATCTTTTTACCATGTTTGTGGGCTATGAAATCCTTACATTATGCACAATACCTCTGATAGCTCATCAAGGAGGAAAAAAAGTTGCAAATGGATTATTTAAATACCTAAAAATACTGATGCTTAGCGGTCTGGCATTATTTTTACCTGCAATAATCATTATCTATACAAGCACTGGTCATGGTAACTTCACTTTGGGTGGCTTTATTGCCGGACATTTTTCAAATACACATGCTATCATTTTACTGCTAATGTTTATATTTGGAATTGCAAAAGCAGCAATATATCCCCTTCATAGCTGGTTGCCGGCTGCTATGGTTGCATCATATCCGGTGAGTGCTTTGCTACATGCTGTAGTTGTGGTCAAAACCGGATTATTTTGTATATATAAAATATTGATCTATGTATTTGGCCTGGCCTACCTGCAAACTTTATTTGCTACTTATAACTGGCTGGTTATACTGCCAATAATTACGATTCTCTATAGTTCCCTACAAGCCGTCAGATACACACAGGTTAAAATGATGCTTGCTTACTCAACTATCAATCAGCTGAGCATTGCACTAATGAGTGCCTTTATGCTTTCTCAAAAAGGCATGGCTGCAGCTATAATGCACATGATTTCACACTCTTTTACCAAGATATGTATATTTTATACAGCCGGTAATATATATAGCGTAAAAAACTCATATCACATAGGAGAGTTAATAGGAATACGTAGCACCATGCCTAAAACCAGCTTTGTTATGCTGATAGCCGGCCTATCACTGATGGGAATGCCGCCATTTGCCGGCTTTATAAGCAAATTTTATATTATGCTAGCAGCAGCCGAGCAGGAAAATTTGCTAGTAATGATTACCCTTGGCATCAGTACTCTCTTCTCAGCTTTGTATGTAATTAAAATGCTGATCTTTGTTTACAGACCAACTTCAGATAATTTTATCCTGCATTTAAAGTTAAAGCCATATTTTGATGAAACCTCTGACAGTAAAAGCTCAAAAAGAATAATTAGCGCAAAACACAAAGCAGAGACCCGGTTACCGATATTCATGATCTTAAGCATTGTACTTTGCATGAGTGGAGTAGTCGGTTTCTTCTTGATTCAGCAAGGAATAAATAAATTTTTGATGTTTATCTAAAGAGATACAGGAAAGTATGATATACCACCCAACGATAATAATATTAGCATCAGTCATTGCATTGATTATCTATTACAAACAGGAGAGGACATTCAGCTTCATTGCACTATCAATGCCCATTATTGTTGCCATATTCTTTTATAACTTACCGGTAAGCAGCACCATTTCGCTATTTAATCTGACGATAATATATGAAGTTAGCAGCTATAATAAACTTATCGGCACAGCTTTTATACTGGTTTTATTCTCTGCCAATTTATATGCTCTTGGTCAGAAAAAGAAACCGGAACTCATTCTCGGTAGTGCCTATGGAGCATTTGCATTCTTCTGCCTGCTAGCTGGAGATTTTCTTTCAATGTTTGTCGGCCTTGAACTGATGATGGTGCTTTCATGTGTCATCATTTTTATCGGTGGTATGCGTGCAAGTCTGCGCTCTGCCAAGAAATATTTCCTGACTCATCTCATGAGCAGTAACATGATTATTATTGGTATTACTCATCTAATTACTAAAAATAATAGCCTGGCATTAGTCCCGATAACGGAGTTGCTCGATAATCCGGAATATTCAACCGTTATACTTGCTATCATGCTAACTGGCATGTTAATTAACATAGCAGCATTTCCCTTTAGCGGCTGGATGGTAAATTACTATCCAAAGGCCTCACCTTCGGGCTTTCTATATCTCATCTCATTTACCACTAAAGTGTCGATGATGCTTTTAATAAAACTATTTGCCGGCTATGAACCACTCAAATATGTCGCTATTATTATGGTGCTATATGCATCAATAAAATCTATCTTTGAAGATAATTTATTGAGCCTGCTTTGCTACCTGTCCATAATGGCCATGGGACTTATGTTACTTGGCGTCAGTTATGGCAGCAAGCCGGTAATACTGGCAACTGTAAGCTATCTATTCATCCATATAATCTACAAGTTACTGCTTAGCATATCGATTGCCAGTATCATCGATCAGGCCGGCATTACTAACTGCTTGCAGCTAAAAAAAATAGATTGCAGAGTTATCACAGCAGGACTTGTTATTGGAGTTGCCATGATGATCAACGTACCTGCAACTTCAACATTCTATATAAAATCATCTATATCGCACGTATTTGCAGGTGACCCCATTTATCTTGTGACCTTATTCCTTAGCTTTATGACTATATTGGCTCTTCCATGGAAAAGATATTTTTCATCTAAAGAGCATATCAATATTAAACTAAATATTTACTCAAAATACAGTATTCTATCTGTCTCCATCACTCTGTTAATAGTAGGGATTGCCGGCAGAATATTACCTGTAATCTCGCAAGTAAAAACATTTAAGGAAATAAGTATATTCAGTGTGGATTTACAAAAACAGGTAGCAATCATGTTGATTACAGTTGGTCTGGCTATGCTCTATAACACAAGGCGCAAAAACACCCGGCCAATTAATTTTATAGAATGGATAGGTAAGATATTATTCTATTGTGATGCACAGTGGTTAAAACAAACTGATAAAGAACACATCAAAGAACCTTTAGCCATTGAAAGTCTGGAAAGACAGGTAAGCTCAAAATTATCATCTATTCACACTCAGCAAACAGCAATCTTTGTGGTGTTCACGATTTTCATAGTGATGCTGATTGTATTGACTACAAGCGTTTAGCACTATTATTTTTTTAACAATGCTTCAATGTGCGCAGAATTATCAAAACCGGCATCGTAATAGAACCTAAGCTCTGGTGAGTATTTTAAATTTACCTGGCGGGTTACATAATCACGAATTATATATCCGGAATCCTCTAATGCCTCTAAAATTTCATCACTACTAAGCTTTGTATTAAATGGCAGGAAAAAACAGTTTGCTACTCGTAAATCCGCACTGACAGTCACCTTGGTAATGCTAAGAGGGCAATTATCAAGCAGGGGAGACAATTTTTTACCCCTTCTTAAACATTCAACTAAACTGGCATTTATCACTCGCGACACTTTGAGTTGCCTTTGAGATTGCTCTTTTTCACGGATATCCAGCTTAAAGCTGTTTTTGTTCTTCGACAATTTCAAACACCTCTACCGAATCACCAACTTTTATGTCATCATAATTTTCAAATGCAATACCACACTCAAAGCCTTCTCGCACTTCTTTAACATCCTCTTTAAAGCGCTTTAATGTCTTGAGCCTGCCTTCATGGATTACAATATCATCACGAAGTAACCTGACGCCCGCACCACGTTTGATGATACCTTTCGTCACGTAACTACCCGCAATTTTACCAACTTTAGAAACGTTAAATACTTCACGAATGTCCACAGAGCCAATATATTCCTCACGGATAATAGGTGACAACATACCGCTCATAATGGCCTTTATATCGTCAAGCAGATTATAGATTATTGAATAATATCTAATATCTATCTTGTTTTCCTCAGCATCTTTGGCGGCTGCATTATTAGCCCTAACGTTAAAACCTAAAATTATTGCTCCTGAAGCCTTGGCAAGAGTAACATCGGATTCCGTAATTCCACCAACAGCGTTATGCAAGATATGCAGCTTTACTTCATCACTCTCAATTTTATTGAGACTGGTAATAATCGCCTCGATCGAGCCATGTACATCACCTTTAATAATAAGAGGCAACTCCTTTATTTTACCCGCACCCGAAGCTTTCAGGAATAAATCTTCCAAACTGGTTTTAGAGGCAGTTACTTTAGAGTCTCTGGCTTTACGCACTCTATAATCGATAATATCCCGTGCCTGTTTGTCAGTTTCAACTACATTGAATATATCGCCTGCAGATGGTGCGTCATTTAAACCGAATACCTCAACAGCAAGTGATGGACCGGCTTCATGAACCGTACGACCTTTATCATTACAAATGCGCTTAACACGTCCATAAGAATTTCCTGCAATAATTAAATCGCCTTTTTTCAAAGTACCACGCTGAACAATCACTGTTGTAATAACACCTTTAGCACTATCAATTTGTGTCTCAACGACTACACCGGCAGCAACGCTATCCGGATTAGCCTTTAATTCCTGCATTTCAGCCACCAGAAGAATTGCCTCTTCCAGCTTGTCAAGATTCTGCTTTTTAAGAGCTGAAACTTCTACTGTTATTATATCTCCGCCCAAATTTTCCGGCACCAGATCATGGTTAAGTAGCTCACTTCTGACTCGATCAGCATCAGCCTCCGGCTTATCTATCTTGTTTATCGCAACAATGATTGGAACCCCGGCTGCTTTAGCATGACTTATAGCTTCAATGGTTTGCGTCTTAATACCATCATCAGCAGCTACTACCAATACCACAATATCAGTAACTTCTGCGCCACGACTGCGCATTTCTGTAAAAGCTTCGTGACCAGGAGTATCAATAAACGTAATCATCCTGTTATCAGACATCACTACGCTATATGCTCCAATATGCTGAGTAATCCCACCTGCTTCACCGCCAACTATATCGGTTGATTTTAATGCATCAAGAAGCGAAGTTTTACCATGATCCACGTGTCCCATAACAGTCACAATCGGTGCTCTTGGCTTTAGATGTTCTGGATTATCTTGTGTGTCTATCAAGATATTCTCAATATCTGATTCCTTGACACGCTTGGCAGAGTGACCAAAAGAAGTGACTATCAGCTCAGCAGTATCCGCATCAATAGACTGAGTACTGGTCGCCATTACCCCAAGCTTCATAAGCTCCTTTGTGACATCAGCTGATCTCTCAGTCATTCTGCTGGCCAGCTCAGCTACAGTAATAACTTCAGGTATAATCACTTCACGATATACTTTTTCTGCCTTCACATCACCTATATTCTTTCTTTTCTCTTTGGCTCTAGCCCTTTTGATAGAAGCAAGAGAACGAGTCTTGAAAGGAACGTTGCCGGAATCCTGATCCAGCATGTGGATAATATCTGATTTCTTTAACTTTTTAGCTTCCAGAATCTTTGGCTTAGCTGGCGCAACTTTCTCTTCTTCCGGTTTTTCACCATACTCTTTAACATCTGCTACACTATCAGGCTTGGTTTTTGAATAATCTTTCCTGGAAGATGAAGTCTTTTCTGTAGTAATTACCTGATCATCCCCTGAGTTATCCTTCTGTTCTTTAACGATTTGGGATCCCTGGTTCATTTCAGCTAACTTGCTGAGTGTGCTTATCTGAGTATTATCGCTATTATCTTCTTTAGATTTCTGAAGTGCGGCAAGTCTCCTATTATCTTGATCCTGGCTTAATGAAGAAGCATCTCCAGGTCTATTTAAAGACAAACCTCCACTTGCAGCCTTACCACGTTTTACTTCAATAACAACAGACCCGCTCCCGCCTAAAGTTTTACTAACTCTTTTAGGATAAACGGACTTATTCCCCAAACTCAGTTTTGAACCGCCAAGCGTAAGTTTTTTTGTCTTTTTTTCGTCTTGCTTATCTGTCATTTATCCTGTTTCTAAAAAATTATCTTAAACTTTAAGGCGCAAGCCTGCTCATAAACTATTCAACAAACCATTCTTTTGAATAAATTATTTGTTATCTTCTTGCTCCTGCTCTTCGCCCTGACCCTGTTCTTTAGCAAAATTGATTAACGCTTCAATATCCTCTTTAGCAATAACATTCTCAGGTACAACTCCTCTAAACTCATAAACCGTCACCTCGGCTAGATCCTCTATGGTTTTAACACCAAATTCAGCCAATTTTAATATATACTCTGCAGGCAAGTCTAGCACATCAAGCAGAGCCTGCTCAACACCAAGCTTCTCAAGACCTTCAATGACTTGCGCATTTTGCTGCTCAATATATGTTATAGCACGCTTTTTAAGCTCTTCAACCAATTCCTCATTAAAGCCTTCAATAGCAGCAAGAACATCATCCTCAGCATACGCAATCTCTTCAATCGTTGTATAACCTTCTGCAGATAGAAGTTGAGCCGTCACTTCTTCAACTTTAAGATGCTCTACAAACAGCCCTGTAGTATTGGTAAATTCTTCACTACGACGCGTGGATTCCTGCTCTTCGGTCATCACATCAATTCCCCAGCCGGTAATCTTTGATGCAAGACGAACATTCTGACCTCTCCTGCCAATAGCCATGCTAAGCTGATCATCTGGTACAACAGCTTCCACCCTGCCACGCTCTTCATCAAAAACAATCTTGGTAATTTCTGCAGGAGTCATTGCATTGATCACAAATTGTGCTACATTTTTATCCCAGTTAATTACATCAATTTTTTCACCGCCAAGCTCATTGGTTATTGCCCTGACTCTACTACCTCTGACACCAACACACGAACCCACAGGATCTATCGAAACATCAGTTGCAAACACGGCTATCTTGGCTTTTGAACCCGGTTCACGCGCTACAGCTTTGATTTCTATAATATTGTCATAAATTTCAGGTACTTCCATTTCAAATAATTTTCTCAAGAAATCATCGTCAATTCTTGATAAGAAAATCTGAGGACCTTTCGGCTCGGGACGTACATCCTGTACATAAGCTTTAACCCTGTCGCCAACCTGGAACATCTCGCCCCTGATCTGTTGATTACGACGCAAGATCGCCTCAGCCCGGCTAACATCAACAATAATATTTCCAAATTCTACTCTCTTGACAGTTCCATTCAAGATATCACCTTTACGATCCTTGTAGTCTTCATATTGACGGGCTCTTTCAATCTCAGCTACTTTCTGTACAATCACCTGCTTGGCTGTTTGGGCAGCTACTCTACCAAGATCAATCGGTGGAAGAGGTTCCAGTATTTCTTCGCCAATTTTTACATCCGCGCGAATAACCTTTGCTTCATCCAAAGAAATCTGTTGAAAAGTATTTTCTACTGCCTCAACAACTTCGCGAACACGAAATAAGCTTATCTTTCCGGTATTCTGATCAATTTGAGCACTAATATTTTGCTCCATCCCATATTTCTTACGACCAGCTACCTGCACAGCCTGCTCCATAGCTTCTATTAAACTTGCTTTTGGAATACCTCTTTCTCTTGATACGGCATCAACTATTTGCAGTATTTCAGCTTTACCCACATTATCCATATTAATTCTCTCTGTTTTTAATTATTTTTTCTTGTTTAATAATGCTCTAAACATTTCTTCGGTAAAAACCAAATTTGCTCTCTTGATATTATCATAATCAAATGACAGCTCGACATTCTTTGACTTTAACCTAATCTTCTCACTGTTTAATCCCAGTAATGTACCTTTATAGGTCAAATTACCGTTAAAGGCAGTCTTCAAACGAATTTTAATATCACGACCGGCAAAACGTACAAAATCCTGCAACTTCACAAGCGGACGCTCTAAACCCGTTGAAGATACTTCTAAAAAATACTTACCGGAAATAACGTCTTCAACATCCAGAACAGCTGAAATATTCCGACTCACCAACTGGCAATCACCCACGCCAATCTTTTCCCCGTCCTGGTGCTCGATCAAAATCTCAACAATTTTTGTTCCAGCTCCATGAATTGTAACTTTAACCAGTTCAAAACCTAAAGCATTAATGGTATTTTCTACTAATTCAGATATTTTACTTTCCATTTAGTACTCTGTAATAAAAAAGGCGGGTCAAAGACCCACCTTAAATAATTTATTATCTAATTCGCAGGTAAGTATATAGTAGCAAAAGCAGCTTTTCAACTGTTATATTAATTATCTCGCCATCACATGAGGTCATTCATACACCAGACTACTCAAAACGATGAGTCTGGTTCTCGTAAGAATACAATCTCTTCAGCAGTTGATTCTCTGCCCAAAATCTTATTGCGGTGTGGATAGCGCCCGAATCTATCTATAATTACCTTATGCTTTAATTCAAATTGATAAGCCCCTTCTAAACCTTTCTGATTGAATATCTCCACCGCACGCTTATGCACTTCAGATGATTCACTATGCATAAACGGCATATATAAGAAGCTTAAAAATGATATATCTATCTCTTTGTCATAATTTTTCTCGATTGCTTCTTCTGCCAGCTTTAACGCTAAAGCATCATTTGCAAATGCTGCCGGAGTATCCCGGTATATATTACGACTAAACTGATCAAGAATTATAATTTCAGCAAGAGTACCCAAAGCATTTGCACGCCACGAACCAAGCTCGCCTCTTATTGCTTTTTCGTGTACATCACCGAATCTCTGAGCAATTAATGCATCAAACTTAACATCTTTTGACCACATTTGCTCTGGCGTGATTTCTTCAAACCAAAATTTAATTATCTCATTATATGATATTGTCATTTGATCCTCTTTTGCTATGACCATATAGTAATTTTCCCTTTATGGAAGCTGTTACAAGATGAAGCTCTGGTGTACTCTGCAGTGATAAATGGACTGACCATATCGCTAACGGCTCCTTCGTAGTGACAATTGTCACCTGCGAACCCCTTTAGGGGTGCGGCAATCCATTGAACATAACTTGCAACACTCCCTTAAAAGGAAAATAACTATACTTCTACTAAACCATAATCCAGCTTGTATATCTTCTGCATTTTAGCAGCTAGCTCCAAATTATGTGACACCATGATAATCGCTGTGCCGAATTTCTCAGCACGTTCCAGGAACATGGCAAATACTTCTTCCGCTGTGTGCGGATCAAGATTTCCAGTGGGCTCGTCTGCCAGAATGATTTTCGGATTATTAATAAGTGCCCTTGCAACTGCCACTCGCTGCTGCTCTCCGCCTGAAAGCTCTCCTGGCACATTATACAGCCTCTTACCAAGACCTAGCTGATCTAAAAGCTCAGCCGACTTATCCATTGCTTCTGATTTTTTGATTCCTTTAATAAAAAGAGGCATTGCTGCATTCTCCTGAGCAGTAAAATCCCGCAACAAATGATGATGTTGATAAATAAAACCCATATATTTCAGTCTAATTTCATTGGCATAACGAAGATTTGAAATCTTGGCAGAAGACACGCCGTCAATTGTAATTATTCCACTATCAGCTGGGTCAAGCAACCCGGCAATGTGTAGTAAAGTTGACTTTCCACTACCTGAAGCACCGACAATCGCAATGGTTTGGCTTCTGGATACCTGAAGGTCAATATTCTTCAGCACTTCTACAACTGATCTGCCTTGCTTATAATCTTTTGAAATATTTTTTAATGTAAGTATAGGCTGATCACTCATAGCGCATAGCCTCGATTGGATTTAACGACGCAGCTTTATAGGCCGGATATATTGTTGCTAAAAATGAGACGATAAGTGCCAGGCTTGATATCATCACAACATCGCTAACTCTAACTACTGACGGTAGGCTATATAGAAAATATATCGCCGGATCGAAAATCCTGACCCCGGAAATCTTCTCCAGAAATAATCTGATATTTTCAATGTTATAGGAAAATAACAGTCCCGCAATTACACCAATCGCAGTACCAATAAATCCAACTAACATCCCGTTAATAATGAAAATAAACATTATCTGCCTGGTTGAAGCACCAATAGTTCGCAAAATAGCAATATCCTTGGTTTTGTCCTTCACTACCATAAAAAGGCTGGAAATAATATTAAAAGCAGCAACTACCATAATCAAAGACAAAATCACAAACATCGCCGTACGCTCAACCTCAAGTGCGCTCAAAAATTGCTGATTATCCTGCATCCAGCTATTGACTCGCATACTAAAACCCAACTCTTTTTGCAGCTCCCTGGCGTAGCGATTTGCCAACTCCGCATCGTCAATTTTGACTTCAATCAAATTAATCCCATCACCCATTGACAGAAACTTCTGCGCCGCAGATAATGGCATCAGCATTGTCGCTGCGTCATAATCATAAAGACCGCTATTGAATACAGCAACAACGGTAAAATCTTTCGATCGTGGCATACTACCAAAGGCAGTAGATAGTAAACTTGGAGCAATCATCTTAATCTTAGAGCCGGCAAATACCCCTATATTTCTTGCAAGTTCAGAGCCGACAGCTACTACATTATTACCGTAATACTCAGAAAAGCTGCCTTCAAATACATTATTTAATATCTCGCCCTTATGCTTTAAATCGCCGACATCAATACCCTTGATGATCACTCCGCTATTGGCTCCACTGCCCAAAGCAAGAGCCTGACCAACTACTAGCGGCGTAACTTTCGTAACAAATTTATGTTCGGATATTTTTTTAGTAACCGACTTATGATCCTCAATCACCTTCCCCATAGGGGCAACATTAATGTCGCCATTGAGACCAATGATGTTACTTGTAAGTTCAATATGAAATCCGTTCATCACCGACATCACGATAATTAGCGCAGCAACACCAATCATGATTCCAGCAAGCGATATCCCAGAGATAATAGATACAAACTTCTCATTCTTCTTGGCACTAAAATATCGCAGCGATAATATGGAGATAAAATTACTTAACATGCAAACTGTTAATTATTTCTGTTATGGCAGCTTCTGGAGAAATATCTTCTATCTCACCTGAGCGCCTATGTTTGAGTTCAACTAAACCATTGGCAATTTTCCTGGGTCCTACAATAATTTGCCATGGAGAACCAATCAGATCAGCAACAGCAAATTTAGCACCCGGACGATCGCCCGTATCATCATATAACACATCAATGCCCTTAGCTCTTAACTGATTATATAGATTTTCTGACGCAAGGCTAACAGCTTCATCCTTGATATTCAAATTAATTATTGAGACCTTAAACGGCGCAACCTGCATCGGCCAGATAATTCCCTTATCATCGTGACTTACTTCAATAATAGCTGCAACAAGTCTTGATATACCTATTCCATAAGAACCCATCTGAAGTGGCACGCACTCACCTTTACTGTTATTGACCATAGCTTTCATAGGTTTAGAATATTTATCAGCAAAATTGAATATATGACCAATTTCGATACCCCTTTTGACTGATAACTCACTCTTGCTAACAGGGCAATTATCCGGGTCATGCCTCTCTTCAGTAGCTGCATATAGCGATTTGAGTTGTTCAATATCATTTACCAGAGTTTCACCCAGCAAATCAAACTTCTTATCATAATAAAGTAAACTCTCACCGGTATCTGCAACCACATGAAACTCATGACTTAGATCACCGCCAATCTCTCCAGGATCAGCAGCAAGCGGAATCGCATTCAAACCCATATCTTTAAAAATGTGCATGTACGCAGCAAATACCTGATTATATGTTTTGATAGCACTTTCCATATCAACATCAAGCGAGTAGGCATCTTTCATTAAGAATTCACGCCCGCGCATCACGCCAAAACGTGGCCTGATTTCATCACGGAATTTCCACTGAATCTGATAAAGCACCTTTGGTAAATCACGATAGGATTGAAAAGAATTACGCACAATGTCGGTAATAACTTCTTCATTGGTTGGACCAAACAACAAATCGTGATCATGGCGATCTTTAAAACGCAGCATCTCTTTACCATAAGCATCCAGGCGACCAGACTCTCGCCATAAATTTCCATCTTGCACACATGGCATTAGTATTTCTATAAAACCCGCTGCATCCATATTGAATCTTATGATATTTTCAATGTTTTTTAGCACTTTCAACCCAAGTGGCAACCAGTTATAAATGCCGGAAGCGGCCTGCTTAATCATCCCGCTTTTTAACATAAGCGAGTGCGAAATTACCTGCGCTTCCGCAGGTTTTTCTTTCAGAATAGGTAGGAAATATTTTGATAATAACATGCTCTGTTGAATCTCTCAAATAGCCATGCCAAAAATGGCTTAAAACACTAATATATATTCCTTATACACGGGATTGTCATCACTGTAAAGGTTACGTGATTTATTGGGAGTGTTGCAAGATGAAGATTTTTTGCACCAGTTCCAGGAATGCCTGTCTAAAAAGAAGCCATAAGGTACACTTTTCGTCATTGCAAGCACATGTGGCAATCCGTTTGTCATTTACACTGTCATAGCAAGGCAGATAGTTAAGCAATTTTTGACAGTGATTTGACCAAAGTATTCACGGCATTTTGATGCTCAGAACTTAAAATTTTCATAAAATTACGTGATACTTCGATGCACATACGCTGATGTTGAGTCATAATCGGCTCTTTATCATTTGCTTCCAAACCATCGTAAAAATATGATACATCCTTTGAGAGAGCCTTAGCAATTAAAACTAATCTTCCTACGGAAATTCTGTTTGTACCTTTTTCATATTTCTGAAGTTGCTGGTGGGTAACGCCTATTACTTTTGATAGCTGTTGACGAGACAAGCCCTTTGCCAGTCTTAATGAATAGATTTTACCACCAATAAACTTATCAACCTCTAGGATATAATCATTTTTTCGTGCCATAATCTTTCCTCCAATCTTTCAATAATTTTTATAAAATTAATGCAATTAAACAAAATTGCAACCTGTTAAGTTGACAATCTACCATACAAATCAAACCCAAACAAGCATTATTTAATATATTTTAACTATTTTTTTAAATCTAATACTTGAAATCTCTTTTAAATTAGAGGTTAGCTGTTATCTAAACTTGCCAATCAAAAAATAAAGCTTATAATGATATACAATTTAAAATCCTTAGCCGTAACTAAAAAAGCTAATTAATGAAAAATTTGATCCACAATCTATACATGTCCATCACTAATATGATAGAGCATGATGGCATTGAGCATTCAGGATATATGTCGTTCATGGTGCTGGTCTCAATTTTTCCTTTCTTCATCTTTATCCTGGCTTTCACGAGTTTCTTTGGTGCTTCAGAACTTGGAGAAAAATTTATTGGGCTTGCTATTGAGAATATGCCGGATCACTCGATAGATTCCATCAGAGCACGGGTAAGCGAACTTATAAATGCTCCTCCCCAAGGACTCTTAACCTTGGCAATATTCGGTACTATATGGACTTCTTCTTCCTTTGTAGAATGTCTTAGAACTATCCTGAACAGGGTGTATAAAATTAAATCTCCCCCAAACTATATATTGCGAAGACTTCTGAGCATTGCACAATTTTTAATTATTAGTTCAGTAATTTCTCTGGCGATGTTTCTTTTAATTATTATACCGATTGGTCTTGCCAAAATTCCACAATTCATGGCACTGATTGAAGATTACAAATCAACTCTAAACATAGCAAGATACGTAATGATCTCCTTATCTCTATTCTTAAGCGTTTGTGCATTATACTATATTATCCCTAATGCAAAACTAAAATTCCTGGAAGTAATACCTGGTGCTTTTCTTACCGTCTTGCTTTGGGCAATTAGCGGATATTTATTATCTACATATATTACCTATTATAATCAACTCAGTATTATCTATGGTTCCCTTGGTAGTATTATCGTCACTCTAATATTTTTCTATATAGTAAATATGATATTTATCATAGGAGCTGAATTTAACTATCTAACAAGAAACAAAAATGATAAATGATTAGTATAATTTCTCCAGCTAAATCAATGGACTTTGACTCCGAAGCTCCGGGTAATGAGTCAAGCAACCTGAATTTCGTAACCAAGACAAGCTCACTAATTAACAGGCTACAATCATTATCAGCGCATCAACTTGCGAAAATGATGAGTGTAAGTAAAAAAATAGCAGACCTTAACCATGAGCGTTTTCAGACATACAAAACCTTGCCGGAAAAGTCTGCTATATTTGCCTATACAGGAGATGTATACAGGAACATGGAAACACAGACCCTTTCACCTGAAATGCTAGGGTTTGGCCAAAATCATTTAAGAATAGTTTCTGCTTTATACGGACTTTTGCGCCCACTAGACAAGATAAAAGCATACCGCCTGGAGATGATAACCAGACTACCTGGAATAGCACCCAAAGGCTTGGCTACATTCTGGAAAAAGCAGGTAACTGAGCAACTCAATACAGAACTGGCAAATCATCAGAATAAATTCCTGATTAACATTGCATCCAATGAGTATGCAGCCGTAATTGACGAGACAAATCTCAATGCCCAAATGATCAATATTCATTTCAGGGAAATAAGAGATGGAGCAGTTAAAAATATAGCACTGAACTCAAAACGTGCTCGGGGAATGCTTGCTGATTACATTATTAGAAACGGATTAGACTCTCCAGAAGATATTAAATTATTTAACAAGGGGGGCTATAGCCTAAACCAAATAATGTCTGATGATAATAATTTTTTCTTCGTGCGACCAACACTCCCTAATCAGGTTTTGTAATAAAATAAGAAATTTATAATTTAATTCATTCTCAAAAGATGTTAATTAATGTATAGTGAGCCTGATCATCAAGTAGAGAAAAAAATGTTTAACTACACAACTTCATTTGAAAATCAAGTACAACAGATAAAAAATGAAGGAAGATATCGCGATTTCATTGGCCTGCAAAGACAAGCCGGAAAATTTCCTCAAGCCTATTGGGGCGAAGACAAGCGTGATATAACTATGTGGTGCATCAATGACTATCTTGGAATGAGTCAGCATCCAAAAGTCATGCAAGCTGCAAGTGAGGCTATTCTTGAAAACGGTATTGGCTCTGGAGGAACCAGAAATATTGGCGGTAATAATTATGCAATCGTCGAACTTGAAGAAGAAATAGCCGATTTACATCAAAAAGAATCTGCTCTGGTATTCACCTCAGGTTATGTCTCAAATGATGCTACCTTAACTACCCTTGCCAAAATTATGCCTGATTTGGTATTTTTATCGGACGAATTGAATCACGCCTCAATGATTACAGGAATAAAAAATTCCAATGCTGAAAAGCATATTTATAAACATCTTGATGCCAAACATCTTGAAGAAATACTGAAAACTATTGATATAAAACGCCCCAAAATTATTGTGTTTGAATCAGCTTATTCCATGGATGGATTAATCTCTCCGATAAAAAAAATATACGAACTGGCAAAAAAATATAATGCAATGACTTACATTGATGAAGTACATAGCGTTGGACTTTATGGAAAAAGGGGAGCAGGAATTGCCAATATGCTTAGTCTTGAGGATAAAATCGACATTATACAGGGTACTCTTGCAAAGGCGTATGGAGTAATTGGCGGATATATTGCCGGAGATACGGCACTGATTGACGCAATCAGGCTAACAGCTAGTGGCTTTATTTTTACAACTTCACTACCTCCTGCGATTACAGTAGCTGCGCAAGTAAGTATACGCCACTTAAAGGAATCGAATGCTGAACGGCAAAAACATCAGGAAGTTGTCAGCATGGTGAAGGAGTCCTTAACAAAGGCCGGCATCAATTTGTTTACAAATCAAAGCCACATTATTCCTATCATTATTGGCAACCCCGAATTAACTCGCAGAGCATCGCAATTGCTTATCAAAAAACATAATATTTTTGTACAGCACATTAACTTTCCAACTGTTCCAAAAGGCACTGAACGCTTGAGAATAACACCTACTCCAGCTCATACCGAAGAGATGATTGCAAAACTCACTGAAGCATTGATTGATGTCTTCGCAGAGCTTGGCATACAGCCAAAAGCTGAGGAAGCTGCATAAATAACGATAAGAACTTACGCAAACAGATGTTAGATTTTCCCAATATCAATCCTGTAATTATCTCACTTGGACCACTGGCAGTCTCGTGGTATTCCCTTTCCTATGTTGTGGGAATCCTGCTTGGATGGTTCTATATACTCAAATTAATTAATATCGATACCAATACAAATATCAGCAAAAAGCATATCGACGATTTTGTTACTTGGGTAATTATAGGCATAATTATTGGGGGGCGATTGGGTCATGTATTTTTTTATGATCCGATTAAATATTTCTCAAATCCAATTGATATTCTCAAAACATATGAAGGAGGTATGTCCTTTCACGGTGGAATAATTGGATATGTAGTAGCCTCAGCATGGTTTGCGCGACGTAATAAAATCAGTTTTTTAAATATAATTGATCTCTCGGCAGCAGCAGCTCCCATCCCGTTATTCCTGGGTAGAATAGCCAATTTCATAAATGCCGAGCTATATGGCAGAGTTACAGATGTACCTTGGGCGTTTATTTTTCCAGGTAGTGACTACTTACCACGCCACCCCAGTCAACTATATGAAGCAGCACTGGAAGGAGTTGTCTTATTTTGTATAATATCTGTCGCTGCACTAAATTTTAATGCCTTATCCAGACACGGTTTACTCTCAGGTTTATTTTTAATTTTCTATTCAATATTTAGAATAATAATTGAATTTTTTAGAGAACCGGACGCTCAGATTGGCTTTCTTGCAGGAGCTTTTACTATGGGGCAACTACTCTGCCTACCAATGTTTATAGTAGGAGTATTTTTGATTTTTTATAGTAGAAAAAATGCCAATAGACTCAAAAATTAGAAGCTTCATCAAAGACAATGGGCATATCAAGATTGACAATATGATGCGCGAGGTTCTCTCAGCCAACTCCAGCTCATACTATAAGTCGTTAAAAAATATTGGCAGAAATGGTGATTTCATAACCTCTCCTGAAATATCTCAGTTATTTGGCGAGATAATAGCACTTTGGGCCATCGAAAAATGGCAACAGCTTGGTATGCCAAAACGTTTTTCACTTATAGAACTCGGTCCTGGGCAAGGTAAATTAATGCAAGATTTCTTGCGCACTGCAAAGCTTGTTCCAGAATTTTATAATGCTGCCCGCGTGTATTTACTCGAAATTAATCCTCATTTTATAAAAAAGCAAAAAGCGAATTTAATTGAGTATAATAAGAACATAAAATGGCTAACTGACATTAAAAAAATACCGAAGACACAGACCATACTTATTGCAAACGAGTTTTTTGATGCCATGCCTATCAAACAATATATGAAGGTGAAGAATAAATGGTTTGAATTAATTTTAGTAATTGATCCAATTGATGGACGCATAAAATATGATAAAGCTGAAATCCACAAAGCTCTACAACACCAGTTTCTCTTCGAACATACAAACTCCCAGGATGGAGCGATAATTGAAGAGTCGATTGAATCCCTCAATATCATCCGTTTCCTGAGCAAACATTTACGCACTCATGGCGGGGCAAGTCTCATCATTGATTACGGATATGATATCAAAACAGACACTCGCACCAGAAGACAATATAACTCAACCCTGCAAGCTATCAAAAATCATCAATATCACTCTATTATAGATTCGCTTGGAGAGGCTGATTTAACAGCACATGTTGACTTCAATGCCCTAAAAAAAGCTGCCATTGAACAAGAAATTAATGATTATAATATTCTTTCTCAAAAAGAATTCCTGGTTAAGTACGGCATAGAAATACGACTTCAAGCATTAAAAAATACCGCATCTCAAGAGGAAGGTGATGTACTTGATCGTCAGGTTTTTCGTCTTACTTCCACTAAGCAAATGGGTGAGCTATTTAAGGTATTGGAGATAGTTACACCAAAGCTTAAAAAACTCATACAAAACACTTCAAATTAAACAAAAATTTATCCTTTTTTCTTTGGTATTTCCTTGCAAGTTTTGGAAATTTCATCTAATCTGTATTGGTTTAATATCAATTCGTAAGAGCGATTTATTGTGAGTAAAATAGAGTTCCAAAATACGTTGCCGATCAGCATCGAAAATGAAATGAAAAGTTCCTATATGGACTATGCGATGAGTGTGATTGTCAGCCGCGCTATTCCTGACGTGCGTGATGGTCTAAAACCCGTGCATCGCCGCATCTTATTCTCAATGCATGAAGGCGGTTATTTTAACTCAAAACCACACAAGAAATCAGCAAGAATTGTTGGTGATGTAATCGGTAAATATCACCCGCATGGTGACACTGCCGTGTATGACTCACTGGTTCGTATGGCTCAGGATTTCTCTTTGCGTGTTCCGCTTGTCGATGGGCAAGGTAATTTTGGTTCAATGGATGGCGACTCTGCTGCTGCAATGAGATATACAGAATCCAGACTCTCCAAAATTGCTCACACTTTGCTTGAAGATATTGATAAAGAAACTGTTGATTTTCTGCCCAACTATGATGGATCTGAACACGAGCCTACAGTTTTGCCGGCAATGTTCCCAAATCTACTGGTTAATGGAACTGGTGGAATTGCAGTTGGAATGGCTACAAATATTCCTCCTCATAATTTGGGCGAAGTAATTGATGCTGCCTGTGCTTATGTTGATAATAACGATATTGAGTTAATTGAGCTTATATCTCATGTAAAAGGTCCTGACTTTCCAACTGGCGGTATTATTCTTGGCAGCAATGGTATTCAGTCAGCTTACCTGACCGGCCGGGGCAGTATTATGTTCCGTGGCAAGTGCAACATAGAAGATAATAATGGTCGTGAAGCTATTATTGTTACTGAAATGCCGTACATGGTGAATAAAGCTAAGCTGGTTGAAAAAATTGCAGAACTGGTACGGGATAAAAGAGTTGAAGGCATCAGCGATCTTCGTGACGAATCCAATAAAGACGGTGTCAGAGTGGTCGTAGAAATTAAGAGAGATGCTGTTGCAGATGTCATCCTGAGCCAACTTTATACCTACACTCAATTACAGACAAGCTTTGGCGTTATAATGCTTGCCCTTGATGAAGGTATGCCAAAAGTAATGAACTTAAAAGAAGTTGTTGGCTCATTCGTTCGTTTTAGAGAAGTGGTAATTACCAAAAGAACCATCTTCCTGTTGAACAAAGCACGTGATAAAGCTCATATTTTACTTGGAGTCAGAATTGCAGTCAGCAATATTGATGAAGTGATAAAAATCATCCGTGGTGCTCCAAACCCATCTATTGCTAAAGAGCAGCTTATGGAAAAAGCCTGGGATTGTTCCTCAATTATTAGCCTTATCAAATTGGTTGATGATAAAGCCAATATTGGCGATGACGGCAAAATTCATCTTTCTGAAATCCAGGCCAAAGCGATTTTAGAAATGAGATTGCAACGTTTAACTGCAATGGAAAAAGACAAGCTGGAGAATGATCTTAAAGAGCTAACAAAAGAAATTACAGAGTTTGTCGGTATTCTAAGCTCAAGGGAGAAGTTACTTACAATTCTTAAATCCGAACTAATGCGGGTAAAAGAAGAATTTTCAACTCCAAGAAAGACAGAAATAATTGAAGGAAACTTCAACCAGGATATCGAGGATTTGATTCAAAAAGAAGAGATGGTAGTCACAGTCACCCATAGCGGCTACATCAAACGTGTACCTCTTGTTACCTACAAGGCACAAAGACGCGGTGGCAAGGGACGTTCAGGTCTTTCAATGCGCGATGAGGACATAACTACCAAACTGTTTGTCGGTAACACGCATACCCCGCTACTGTTCTTTTCAAACCGAGGGCAAGTATATAGTCTCAAGCTATATAAATTACCGTTGGGCAATCCACAAAGTAAAGGCCGCCCTATCGTCAATATCTTACCTCTACAAGATGGCGAGACTATCACAAACGTAATGCCGATGCCTGAAAATCAGGATGAGTGGGATAACATGCACATCATGTTTGCAACTGCAAAAGGTAATATACGCCGAAACGATCTCTCCGACTTCAAAAAGATACAGTCCAACGGAAAAATCGCTATCAGGATGGATGATGATGACAGCTTGATAAATGTGATGGCATGTAGCGAAGATGATCATGTGTTGCTTGCAAGTAAAATGGGCAAGGCTATACGTTTTCCGGTAGATGCAATCAGAGTGTTTAAGAGTAGAACATCCGATGGCGTACGGGGCATGAGAATAGCTGATAAGGATCGCGTAATTTCTATGACCATCTTGCATGGAATCAAGTCTAGTGTCGAAGAGCGTGAGGCTTATTTGTCCATACCATTTGATAATCGCCTGAAAATTGCTACCGGCAATCATGAATTCAAGCCTGAAGATTTTGATATCACTCTT
>Ga0209345_10002322_pt1 | contig 21176 bp, 7 predicted proteins | sample Cruoilmetagenom7_FD_187294 | JGI IMG/M metagenome (GOLD analysis project Ga0209345, IMG submission 187294) | Oil polluted marine microbial communities from Coal Oil Point, Santa Barbara, California, USA - Sample 7 (SPAdes) (version 2) | ecosystem: Environmental > Aquatic > Marine > Oil seeps ... | reverse complement strand
TCAACTTCCTGAACCAGGCGATGCGCCTCCGCTTGTGTTTGGGAATTACGAATCTGCTGCTCGACACGTTCTTTTAATGCCTTTGCTTCATCTTCAAGGTTGAGAAGCTCCAGATTTTTACAAGTTAGCGTTCCTAAGCGATGCTTAAAATTACCCACTTCGTCGGGATTATCGGTCCTGAGAGTTTGAGAAGTCAGCCAATCCGGAAACGCCTGAATAACCATCTGACGTGCCTTTCCGATTTCTATGTCAATATTTCTTATGTCTTCGCTTTGCCAGACAGGTATCTGTGCTTCCATATTATCCCGGAGGTGAACTAAATCAGCAGCCCCCCAGCATAAAAGTGACGCATCCCCATGATGGTATCCTTTGTCTATTTTATCCCACGCCTTATCACTTTCATCTTCAACCTTCTTGATTTCCTGTAAAGCACTGACTGCATTTTCTTCCAAATGAATATATTTGTAGCTCAGCATGGGAGGAATGGGAACACGTTCTTTTAATTCTTTTGCCTGACTGTAGTACTGGACATTTTCCTGGTATATTTCCGCCTGTTCCCAATCCTCGAGCAAGCGTTCCCACTCCGCAGAGATTTCTCCAATGTTTATCAGTTCTGTTTCTGCAATTTTGCCAGGGTCGATGAGCTTGCTTCTAAAAATATCTTTTTGTAGCCATTGGCCCACATCAAGTTGACTGCCATGAGAATCAACGACAAGCACATTGTTTCGACGCGGTGCAAAAAATATCCCCAGGAGCAAACCCGCAGAAGCCAGGTTTGCCCCATATGGAGGCAAGCAAGCTGCCCGCAATTCATCTGCAATGAAAAACTGCTGATCATCAGCGTCGAGCTTTCGTCTCCATACCTGGACAAGGCTTCGCGCCGCAGGATGTTTTGGCAATGTAACACTTCCATCACGACCGAAGCACTGCCATTTCTCATTCAAAACTGCAAGAGCCCGGTTTCTGACTTTGGGCGACTTAGAACCACATGATTCATAGTCCAGCCTGCCGTTCAATAAGTCAGTCGTAAGTTCCATGCATGAATCGGCAGCATTACCCCGTGTTGTTGAGAATCCATCAAACGGGAAGGGAATCGGGTTGCCGTAAACGGATGAAAATAATTCTGTCCCAACGGGACCAAGACGGCCTGCCTCCAGAGGAGTACGTAATCCAGTTACATATCGCCTCTCCCTGATTGACTTTTCTACATAATCCGCAAGCAGTTTTTTTATCTTTTCTTCGTGTGCCCCAATAAGGTTTCCGAAACGAGCCTTATCCTGCTCGTTGGTTAAATCGGAAAGCACTGCGAGTTCAGCCATTATTCGGCCCATTTGAGCATTTTCATCAACAATTAAGACCACCATAATCGGCAGACAGGATTGTCCCATTTCTTTTGCAGCATGTCTCAACAGTTTTGAGGTATCGGTTTCTATCTTATCCGTTTCCTGTGATAATTCCACATAGCAGTAGATGATGGTGCCGCGCGGTTCGCTGACCGAAAGTGCGTTACGCCAGTTTTCAGCAGCAAACTTGATATGGGTAGAGAGCATATTTAGATTTGATGTTACATGCTGATAACGCCATTCCTTAGTTGCAATTGAATTCATTTCCGCGAAATCACATTCCAAATCCTTAATGGTGTCACACCATTCAGAGATACGGCTGACGAAAAGATCCGATTTCCCCTGTTCATCATAAGCACTTGCAACGCGTTGGCGCAGGAAGGCAAGAAAATGAGTCCGTGGAACAGCATCACCGAGAATGTCAAACTGGTGAAAACTGTCGTCCCACTCAATAACGTTGTATTCGTTCTGAAGTTTGTTAAGCGCATTTCCAGAGTCATATATCGCAATACCAGATAACCGGCTCAGGGCAGAGGTTGCGTCATTTCGGCTTGATACGGACAATCCCAGTTTCACGGCCAGTACAATTGTGCGAAGAAGGGCGATTTGATTATTGTTCAATTGACTTCCATGCTTAGCCAAAACAGTCGCGTATGAATGTGCGATCGTTCCCTGTTGCCCACTTTCTTCCGATGCAATGAATTCCTGTAAAAGTTCCTCAGACCATAAATCAGAGGCTGACAACTCATACGCCCGCCCGTTTTTTTCGGCGGGACGTTCCTGATACTTCTCTATCACGTTTGCCAGCAGGGACAATGCTGACCGCTCTTGAAGGTGTTGTCCGGCAGCGGTCAAATAATACAAGAGCCATGCCGCATACGGCGATAATGGCCAGCATCCCTTCCTGATGACTGTGTGAAAATGGTCAGGGATTCCCCAAAGACGATGCTGGTGTGACAAAAGAAACCACTTTTGGATGTTATCCGAAATCTCCGCTGATTCGCGTATTGCCTCTTCTGTATCAAACCACTCATCTATAATCGGAGACTTCTTCTCAATAAGGTGCGCAATAAGCGTTTCCAGGTTGGTACTCAGATATGCCTTGTCCGAAGTCTGGTACCGTGTTGTTACGCGGATAATATCGTTTTTCAGTTCCGGGACAATTCGCTGAACATAAGTATTTAACTCAAATTGGATAAAGCCGACAAAACAGGCTTTATCAGAGTTGCCTTGAATCCCTTCGAACAAGTGTTGAAGAACACCGCTTCCGGCAATCTGACGTTTCATCGTAGCAAACTCAGCATACCGCCCAAACTCATCAAATAAAACAAGAAGACAAGCAAAAGGCTTGTCAGGCGCAGACCCGCAGTATTCATGGCAAGTAACATCAATAAGGTCTTTCAGTGATTCCCCGCCTAGAACGCGAATCGGCATGCCTTTTTGCTCAAAGAATTGCTGTACCTTTTCGTAGGTTTGTTCGTCCTGAGAGTCAAGTTGATCGAGAATTGCTTCTCGGTCAGGTGCTTCAGTATAGTTCAATAGTTCCTGCAAAAAGTTTTGGTTTGACATTCTGACAAGATTTGCGGCTTGGGTAAACCTTGGACGAAGGTTGTCAAGAGCGGTCGTGTCAAGTCCGCGTTCACGGAGTTGTATAAGGATTTGCTGACTGATCTCGGCAGTGAGGTCAAAATTACGCATTCCGTTTAGCGCAAGGACGAGACAGGGCTTCCCTATTCCCTTTAACATCCCTTCGATTTCATCGCCGATTGATTTATCCGCATTCTTCAGGCTGCTGAGTATAGAAGTAGCGCTCTTGCTATCCGGTATTCCAAGCATCTGGGCCAATGTTAAAGCAAGATGTGATTTACCTGTCCCGTATCCAGCTATTGTCAGGGTAAACGGTTTTTCGGTTAATCCCGCGCAGGAGCGAATGATAGAGTGGGTAAAACTGGCCGTGTCTTGAAGCTGGTGACCATGGGCATCACCGACATCTTCTTGTGTTACGCCATGATAAGTTGGCCCATGAAAAACAAATGCATCCGCCGCAGTCTGAGCCCGCTCGGGATTATCAAGAAACCAGTCAAGATTGACAGCTCCATTAAAGAGGCGTTCGTTCTGAAAGCGTATGATTTCATTAAGTTTTTTTTCCATGATTCAAACCTCAGGAAGTATGTGCATGAATCTATCAGAGAAGATCATCATAGACCCTTGCCCATAAGTCTCGCACTTTTTTTCCTCGTTGCAGAATCCAAGGATTCATATGGCGGTCTACTTTAATGATTTCCTTACGTTCTATTAGTCCAAGAACCTGCTGAAATTCATCGATACTCCATCCAGGGATAGTTCTCCATCCAGCACATCGATCAAGTTCCGTGACCGTTATCTGATCGACACTTGGAAAAAATGTGTTGATGCCGTCAACTATCCAGGCGCCATATCCCCAGGCATATTCATCGCTGACCGGAGGCGAGATTCGTTTGATTATATTGCCGGATTCATTCATGGCGCCACAGGAAGCAAAAGAAGAAGGGTCTTCATACATCCTGACCAACGGCCCTATGAGTTTGCCGTTTTGGGCGCAATAAACATTCCTGAGATATGCCTCCAAATTTGCTCTTCGGAAACTGTTTCCTAAAGTCTGTGTGCTTTGAAAAAATACATGATACCAGACATCCGCTCCGGTCAACGGCCCGCACAGATTTAGATGAGCAATCCACTGTGTTACTTCTTCTTTCAGATACGGGTCTTCCAGAAGAACTACCCTGCCAAAAGGTGTTAGACGAGGTGATTTCACGGCACTTCGAGCCTTATTTGTGAGAGTAACCAGTCCCATTCCGCGGCAATAATCAAGTATAGCTGGAGCTTTTCCGCTTGATGCCCCTGTAGGAATCCCGGTTTCCGAAGCAATATATTGATAATCACCATTTTTCCCGGTCGAAGCAAATTGGAGCATCGCGTGAATGTATCGGCGTTCAGGGATGAATGTTTTATGAAAATTCCTGGGTAGCTGGACATTTTTAAGCTGCACCTTAGACATTAAACCCTCTTTCTTCCAATGCGGTGATTCGTATACTGAATGCCTTGTGCAAAAGAGAATCATTCTCTCCCAAAGACGGTCCAAGGGAATAGCACTCACCTTTCCTAAGTTTTGACAGCCGTTCAATCCAGGTTCGCGATGGTTCGCCTGTTGCATTCTGCAGGACTTTCCCGTATTCGCCCATTTCTGTTTCGGCAGGCTTAAAAAATAGTTTATGACCCGCCTGAAAAAGACGGCTCTGTTGATCAGTCGCAAGATTGCTTATACTTTGGGTTGCCAGAATTAAAGACAGGCCAAATTTACGTCCTTCAGTCAGATATTTGGACAGAGGACATTCTTCGCGATGATCAAGATTTTGAACTTCATCCAATACAACTACTTTGGGAGTATCTTTGTTGCCGCTACTGCGCACAAAAGCATACAAATCCCACAGAATAAATTCGGTTACAAGCCTCCATGAATGCATATCCAAACCGGCAAGTTGAAAAACATGACATCGATGTGCCTGATCACGAAAAATATCATCCCATCCAATACCGCCGGTTTCTGTAGAAAATGGTTTATCTAAGATAAAGGGTTTGAGCTTACTCATTGTCGAGTTAACAACGGCATTATTGTGGTTTTTTTCTTCAATGAATTCTTGCAGTATGTTAAGTAGGTTGTCTAAAAGAAATTTATCTCCATAGGATTGCATGCCCTGCATAATTGCGTCGAATAACACACTAAACTGTTGATCACCCAAATCATAAACTGTTTTAAAAATAGCCGCAGTTCTCTTGGCCGCGGTTGAGTGACTTTCAGGTACAAATATATCATCGCCAATAACCTGGGTTTGGAGTTTAAACGGGCTGATTGGTAGTGGGGATTGCCTGATGATATGCTGTACAGGCGCAACTATAGTTTTAGTGCTATGCTCAAGTTGATTCGGAAGAAAGCCGTTTGTGTAATCTACAACCAGCGAATTCTGGCCTGCCCGACCCAACTCATTTAACAGACATTGGATTGCGTATGTCTTTCCCATACCGGAACTGCCGAAGATAAGCATGTGGCGATTGTGTAATTCCCTGTGGCCAAACTCCCAGAAAACCTGGCGTGAACCACCTATTGATGCACCTAAAGGAATCCGTTTCGGCATGGAAAGTGCCTCAAAAACATTTTCGTTGGCTTCAGTATTTAGTACATTGGTTTTTGCTTCCGTTTCATTTTGTTGTTTATCGCCGGAAGATGGCAACAAATCAGGGCGAACATGTGGGGGAGGACTATCCTTTGATACTGTTTCTTTTGGAAAGTCTTCGTTATTATTGCCCGGCACGGTTTCGCTTATTGCATTAGGCGCAGATGAAAAGTATAAGCTGCTGCTATCCCATGGAATTTTTGCCACTTCTTCCCCTGCGCAAAGTTTACGCACAGCATCATTGCCAAGTGAAATGGATGAAATCTTTAATGGTGGTTGATCCTCGAAACCAAAATCCCAAGGCTTATTCGGTCTGATCTCATCTGAAGTGTCATCTGTCCAGTAGGTGAATGCAGCAGCCTTCCATGAGACAGAATAGTTACCGTCTGCCATACGCTCCAAGGCCTCAAGTACGCTGATTCGCTGGTTGTTTACAATCTGTGATTTGCTCGCAACAAGACGGTGTAGTTGGAGCCACCAGTAACGAGCATCCGGTCGCTCCTTTACATCTCCTTCACGCCGCGGCATAAAAACATGAACAAGACGTTGAAGGCCGCATTCAATCTGTTGATGCGCTTTATCCAGATGGAGTTCAGAGCGTTTGGCAAGTTTGCATTCGATAAGGCGTAAGTCAAGATGTAGCCGGCCTGCATCCGTAATTTCCGCTGTTACCCATAGCAGATCAGGGCGCATATTTGTCTCGGCTCCATCAAACCAATGTCGGAATGCATCAAGCGATACTATCTGATCACACAAAACACCTTTTTTTGCAGTGAGTATTTTTCTTGTTAACGCATAGGCCATGACGTCCCGAATATGCTGCCCAATACCTGTTGCTCTGATCAAAGAAAGGCCGGACAGGGCGTTTACCTGTTGAATCGCAGTCTGCGCAGCACATTTATAGTCGTCTTGATTCCATCCCGTGAAAATTTCCGCAATGGATGCCTTTAGCTTATACTGTAAGTCAGAAAAATGAAACTGCTCGGTCGATATCGTGTAGTTTGCTTCCCCATGAGAACCAACACCGGAACCAAATCCTATGATTTCGCGAACATTACCGTCCTGATTTTCCCGAAGCAATCGTTCGTCAATACTGGAATCAATACAGACTACCCATTCTGTGTTTTTGTGCAAATCGTCAATTACTCCACGCCATTGAGTGAAATCGCCACAGCCAAGTACAACAATATGGGATGTCTGAGCCATATCCTTAAGCCGAGCCATTACTTCGGAGTGCTTGGCCGCCAATCTAAACTGCCGGTTGCTGAGTACGCGAAACCGTTTTTGCGAATGCCTTTCACCTTCGATTGAGCAAAACGTTTTCTCAAGTATCGGAAACTTTATAGGGCGCGATGTCACATCATGAGAGGATGAAACAGCAAAAAATTCATTTCCCTGTTCTCCGGCATTGATAAAATCGCTGAGAATAACAATATCTACCTCAAGGCTGTCCTTGATGATCTTGCTGAACTGTTCATAATTGCGCTCAGGTGTGATAATTCGATGAGCTACGAAAAGTCTGCACTGTTGGTAATGAGAAAGGGATTCCTGAATTTCAGCGGCTTCCCATCGTTCTTTCCATTGTTCAATCCATCGCCGAATCCCTGCATCGTCGCTTGATTCCGTAAACAAAGTAACTGTCATAAAATATGAAGCGCCGGCGCTTGCGCTGATTCGTTCATCATCACTGATAAATTTGTTGACAGCGGCAATAAAAGGCTGAATGTCCTGGTTCTGGTAAATTGCAACACTGAGTCCATCCTTGGCATGGGGATGTAGCTCCCAGTAGTCCTTCATGACGCGGTAAAGTAAAAGCGATTCCCTGGTTTCGCGGAACATGGCCGCATCGGAGATATCTTCATCTTCAAAGACATCGTAGCGCAAGAGGAGTCGCGTTGATAAAGATGCTTCAGATGATTCGATTTCTCCAATTCTATGAAGGAGATTTTCACCCCGCATTTTTGTATCGAATACCCGATTTACATCCTTTAACATCCCGAATAACGGCATTCGAATTGCGGCAAGATTAAGATAACCATCCCATGTCGTATCTTTGAAATGACGTGTTCCTGTTAAGCGAAGCTGCTTGTTTGCTTCGGCATTAAAGCACTCGAACAGGTAAACTATTCGCGCGTGAAACATTTCGAGCAATGCAGGATGTAAAACAGTAACTGTAACTGAAGGTTCGCATTTTTCCCATATCAAGCGTTCTTCATGGGCCGCATCTTTTTTTTGAATGAACAGAAATGCCCGGAGCAGCAATGCGCCATGATCGACATCCGATTCGGAATCGGCATCAAGAAAAACATCAAAAGCGTTGACATACGCTTGGCGCAACGTATCCCACTTTTCGGCAAGCGCAGTATAAACACCATTTTCAGCAGCATCCCGAATAAAGTTTCCATAAGCAAATGCGAGCTGTTTAAGATATTCTGCGAATGTCGGATTCTCCGCGCCCAGCGCTTGTTTGATGGCCGGCTTCAGAATATCAACCATTTGCTTGTCTTCGCTGCGCACATTGTGCATCAGGACGCGATGTGCTTCTTCGTCATCTTTCGCAAGCATGAGTTCTTCGTAGTTTGGAACAAAAAAGACGGGCAAAAAGTGCGCCTTCGCGTCTGTCAATTCATCATGTCCCCATTTAAAAAGTTCATTCGCAATCCGAAATGGTGATGTTGCAGGAAGGCGTAGCGCAAATCGTCTGATAGTCAATTGGTCATTATCCGGCACAATAGATACGGAAAACTCAAGCCGTGGCTCTGCAATGGAAGAATACTGAAAATCCATAACATCTTTGTTTAAGCTTGAACTTATAACAATATTGCCGTCTTCATCCCCATATATTGAATTTTTTAGTTCAATTCTATCTTCCAACCAATTATCTAAGCCGCCAAGAAAACTTTTAAGATACTGCCAGGCATTTTCCTGCCGCGATACAGGATCATCGCCATCACAATCATGTACAAACTTTCCAGATTCAATACGAACTTCACGAATTATCTCATGAGCAAACAGGTTTCGGTTTTCCGACTCCTTTTTAAAATCTCGCAAGGTAATCCACAGGGCTGTGAGAACGCTTTCAACAGGATCGTTGCCAAGCTTTTTGACAGTATCCCGTTTTGGGCGCGGTTCCCTTGGAGGGCGGTATTTCAGAATGTCGTCGCGTATAACTATAAAGTCACAAGTCAGCAACTGTTTTCGCTCTTCCTGATTACCAGCTTCAATATAAAGAGAAAGTCCGTTTAAAAATTTTTCGTCTGATGAATAACAGCCTATTTGTCCTAAATCGCAAAGAGCGTTTGGCTGCCGCTCCGGATTTGAACAATAGCCCTCTACTGCTTTTACGTATTTTTTGCGGGCTGTTTCTTCAAGGAACATATCGTAGGTAAAAAAGTTTGTTGCAGAATCGATGTAAGGAGCAAAGTTTCGATTCCTGGTAAACCTGTATCCTGTAAATGGCGGCAAATCAAACTCTTGCAGTCCATCCAACAACACGATTTCCGCATCTCGGCCATCCTGTGCTCCAGTTAAATCCAGGGATTCGAGCAGTTCGCTGATTTTAATAATATCAGTAGGAATACGTTCCAGCAAGGCTTTGAAAACGATGTCGAAATGATTAATTGTTTCCGTTTCGTACCCTAACGATGTTTCATCTAAACGTTTGCGAGTCCACGACATAAAACTGTTGCGCAATTCTTCATCCCATATTGTTGAAGCTCGACAGTAGTGAAAATCCGCGAGACTTGAAGAATCTGTGACACGATCTACTCCAGCAAGTATAATAACTGTTGGCTTCATTGTGGCAGAAGGAGGAGTGTTACGGTAATTGGTCAAAGTTCCCTGCAGGTCAAGCCAATCTTTTTGCCGGGCTTCTTCAACAACTTTCTGATCTGAAGACAGCGATGAGCCCTGCCATTCTTCCCAAAGAGGCTTGGCGATTTTGAAGATAAGATCAACATCCTGTAGAAGCCGTGCCTCCATTTCACGACCAATTGGAATAATAACCTGTGCAGGAAAACTCGGCAACATCAGCAGCGCCTTGTCCGCCGAGTCTTTGTTCTGGTGACGTTCAACCTGCTTTTGAATATAGTCGCAGACACTTGCGGCAAAATATTTCATTGATGGTTCTCCCTTTCGGCTGTAAACGGATTCTTCACCATGGAGCAAGAGTCGGACAGTTGTACCAACATTCCAGCAGATCTCAACATATCAGTCAGCCATTTGTCGATGTCGTCGCCCAAGGTTGTCAAAGGCCGAGTTCCACACCACCGGCATGCGCCACGTAGATATTCATCATCAAAAGCCATGCCGTGGCGTTGGAATACCTGTTTTTTGAAGGTGTCGTATGTCATTCTTTCTCCAGGGCGGATTATAGTCAGGACGAGATACCTCAATAGATGGTCGGTTAGTATAAACCGAGCGCCTGCTCCACGGCGAGGCACGATCATACCGAGCCGTTTCGCCAATGTGAGAAAAAGCTTGTGGCCGTATCGTTTGTCGGCTTCTTTATACGGATCTTTCCACCTGATTCCTTCACGCTTTTTTTGCTCTTCAATGTTCTTAAGAATATCCGGGTGTCGAATTGCTTTCTGAATCATGCGTTGTATGGCACTCACACTACGGCGGGAGATACGTTTGATAGTATCACTGCGACCTTCCGGGTCGGAAAAGGCCCACACATAATTCAGCGCCCCGGAATCTTGCTTTATGATATCACCATGATCGGTATAACGAGCGCTCTGTGCGCAAAGAGAACGCAACACCTGCATTGCGCAGGAAGTCTCAAGTAAATAAATACGTTCTACCGGGTCAATGATCGCATCACAAAGACGGAGCAGCTCAACAGCAAACAGCAGGCTCTCTGGCCATGTTTCCGCTGGGCACCAGCCACATTTAACATAGCGAGGTTCACCATCCTGGTAATCTGTTCGTTTGGCGGTTTCCGGTTCTGCACCGGTATCAATGAACTTTGCCAGGGCGCCAACAGTCGAGGGACAGGAATTTACAGCTTTATTCAGTCCATCAGATAGTGCCTCCGCCAGCAATGGGGGCGTCATTTCGCGCTCGTCAAGACCCGCATTTACATCCTTACACCAGGTGCGAATGATATCCGGTGATTGCCTCAGCAAATTACATAACTGGAGATAGAGCAGTTCGCCGCCACGGGCGAGGAAACGATGTTGGTTAGATGTGAAAAAATGATTGAACCGTTCTGTAACTTCGTCCCAATCCTCAGCCTTCTTGGCCTTTGTTGAATTCCACAATGTTTCACTCGCCAGCATCTCCGGATGAATCGGAAGAAAACTCTGCGCACACCATGTTCGTTGTTCACCTACACGCTGAAAGCCTAAAAACAGATTCTCCAATGTTTTGAGTATCTCTTCCTTATCAGCGCTTCCTGATACAGTGATTCGTTCCTGAATACATTGGAGAAGTTCGCGATAGTGGTCGCGGTGACTTTTGTGGCGGGTTTCCAGTTTCGATGCGCCAATAAGTGCAAAAAGTTTCAAGTTCAGGCGGGACTTGGGCGCATACGCCAATAATGTTTCCGGCGGCCAGTTTTTTAGAACATCGATATCCGGAAATACATGTCCTTTATCAATTATTATTTCGCCAATACGTTTCTGCGAGTTTGCCAACAGCAAAAATTCGATTAACAGTTCGGGAACAGTCTGGTCGGAAAAAAAACGGCGGCCGAATAATTGAATAGCGGGGTTTCCATCTTCACTGCGGTATCTTTGTAATTCACGTTTTATGGTTGGAAAAGGATCAGGCATCAGTCACCTCCAGTTGGCCTTCTCCGACGGAAAATCGTTGCCGACGGAATGTATGATTGGTTCGAAGCCGCACGAGCATGATTTCATGCCTGTCTCGGCGTTTTCCCAACGCCGCCAAATATGCTTTAAAACGGTCAAGCCGGTCCACAAAGGCGGTTTGCAGGGCCTGGCCGGTCTCGCCCTGATGTCGCATCATTACATAGTCGAGAAAAGGTAATTCCAGGATCAGACGCGCAGATTTGTATCGCCTTGTGCCGGTGAAAACAAGGCGCTGCTGCGACCGATCAGCGCCATCTTCCATAGACTCGAATTCGATGTCAAAATCATCCTCATGGAAATGCGCCAGGACAACTTGAGCGCTTTGACGAATTTCCTGAGCATTTCGACTGAGTGTGATATACAAATTATTATCAGAAGAGGCGCCTTCCGGAATACGAATTCCGGTGAAATGTTCCTGCAGCACATGAGTTACTCGCCGACGCATCGTATCTTTTTTTCCAATAGACATTGTCCTGGTATTTGCGCGCCAATCCATCAATTCCAACAACATGGGAGAATGCAGAAAGGTAGATAAAAAAATATCCTTTGAATCCTTGAAGTTATGAAGAAAAAAGAGCATGCGGCGCACTTGTCCGCGAGCCGAAAGGATGCCTTTTGAGCCCTTATAAAATAGTGAATCTTTTTCTCCTGCTCCCACGCGGCGCAAAAGATCAAAATCGTGGATATCGTCATTAGCCTCAATATGAAAATCAGACTCGTGCTTTCGTAGCCACAAGCGTTTCTCCCAGCGAGGACAGGGGCGTTTCCCGAATTCCTGGGAACGAACGGCGCGGACAACGCTCATTTGTAATGCCGGGTCGTCGGGATGCCGTCCATTATCGCCGAAAAATCGGTTGAAGAACATAAATTCGCTTAAGAGAGGTGGTATGGGGCGGTTTGAGAACTCGATTATGTCGGAGTATTCCATGCCTGATGTAATCATATAGGCCAGGTGCGCTGTCAGTTGGCGCAGGGTGAAACGGTTACCATATTCAAACATGCGGCGGTAAATCAGAAATACGCGGTCAAGCGCCACAGAAAGATTTGTCTGTAACAGCTCCACGTTACGGCGGATGGGGCATTGGGCATGATGTTCACACTCAACGCAATTTTCCCAGCACCCCGGAGCCAGCATTCGCTCGAAAATTTCCCGAGCCACATCAAGATTGTCAAACATGGCCAGGTTGATTACAAGATAGCTTACGCCACGGTGTTCAAAAAAAGCAGGCATTGATTCAGAGAAGGTTTTCAGCAAATCGCTTTCGATTTCAATCCAGTTTCCATTTTCCCTTTCTTCAATTCGGCGAAATACGTCCAGGAGCGTTCCTGTATTGGATACCAGCAATGTGCGTGGTTGATCCCGGTTATCGGCATTTTTAATAATCCTGATGCGCTCCTCTTCGGTCCATTCACTAAAGTCTTTAATGAGAGCTATTTTGACACTGTCTGATTTGGTGATCTCCTCCCTTGGTTGCAGGTCTCTTGGGGTTGGCTTATCAGCAGGGAGCCCGGAAAAAAGTTTGAAGAGTTCAAGCCCTATGGTGGATTTGCCGTCACCTGCATGACCGGTGAGAATGACGTGTCGTTGTTCCTTGATCAGCTCCTTAGCGATGCGGTTAGCCAAAGGGTGAGCAACGTGAATTCTGCTGAACCATGGGTTCTGCGCCTGTCCCTCGGCAAGGGCATTCCCGCTGGAAGCGTCCCGGTTGTGCAGCGAGTTCAGGTAGGCCACGAAAGGATTGGGCGTTGTGTCCGACTCCGGCATGAAACTAACTACTTCCGGCTCCGGTTCTGAAGGAGCAATAGGACCAATCTCTTTTTCTATCCTAATTATTTCCGGTAATTCAGGCGCTGCCGGCACTTCAATAGCATTTTGCAGCGAATCACGCATTTCCAAGGCGTTTGAAAACCGATTTTCAGCCTGGCTTGCAACAGCCCTGGCAAACCAGTTCCGAAGCTCCGAAGAGATATCCGGTCGCAAATTTTGCATATCAACAGGCACTTCACCAATTATCAACGTTTCATAAGGCTTACGGCCAAAAAACCACTCAAAAAGTGTGACGCCGAGACCGAACAAATCTCCCTGAACACAATACTCTCGATCCTCCCCGGAGATCATGTCCGGTGGGACATAACCATTCGACCCTGCATACTGGGCAATTTTGGGATGAGAGGCTATTCCAAAATCCAGCAGCACTGGCCGTCCATCACAGGTGACCATAATATTTTCCGGTTTAATATCATTGTGAAGGATAGGGTTTTCGTCCCCATCCTCGTTGTAAGAATGCAATGCGTTGATCGCATCAATAAGCGTCTGAGCAATCTGATTAAAGTAGTTTAATTCCGGCGGTTCTTTCTCCGCTTGTTCTCGGAGAGTGCGGCCATCTATTGCTTTAAATGCAAGAACCAACCTTTGATCCGACCAACGGTAATAATTTTCAGCCTTTGCAATTGCGGGATGGCTCACGGCGGCAGACAGTTTTTGCTCTTGAAAAATACGTTCCTGCGGCACATCAATGTTAAAAAATTTGAGAACAAAAGGCTCCCCCATCGGACCTCTGGCCCTATATGTTTGCGACTCCGCGCCTTTGCCCAGAAACTCGACAATTTCATACAAGTTGTCCGAATCTCCCCGTTTCAGTTGTGGATTGGCGGCGGCGGGAACAGGTTGAGCAACATGTTTATCCAGCCGTTGCAGAATATCTGAAACCGTCGCAGGGCGTGCTGTGTCAGTAAGCTGAACCAGATCGTTGATTAATGATATTACAGAGTCAGGGACATTGTTTTCGCGCAGCTTATCAAGACAACGTTCAGACAGCCGACCATTTGTTTGGGCCAGATCCGTTGAACATTTAAAAGGCCGCTCGCCGATCAACATCTCATAGAGTAAAACGCCGACACTGAATATATCCGCGCTTTCCGAAAGCGACTCCGCATTCTGATAGATTTCCGGTGCAATGTAGGCCTGTCTCTTGAGCTTTGACGGATCGGGGATTACGGTCGTTCTATCATCAGCCAGTTGATAGGATAAATCAAAATTCATCAGCTTGGGTACGTCATCAACGAGCAGGATATTCTCAGGCGACAAGGTACGATGAATAACGCCGATTTCGTGGATAGCTTGAAGTCCGTGCAAAATTCCACGGGTGATGGTTAATGCCTTTTCCATATCAGAAGGAGCCTGTGTGTCTATAGCATTGCGCAGGGTTCCCTGTTCCGACCAGTCGCTGCCTTCCACAATATAACCGTATTCATTAGGAATGGACCAGACTCGAAGAATGTTCGGGTGTTCGCCTACTCCTGCGACGGCATTAAGTGTGGCCATCGCCTGTTCAACGAAAGGGGCTCTTTCTACATCAGAATCCGGTTGTGCAACAAAAAAAATACGTAAGCGAGTCAAACAGCGATACCGGATGTCCGTTCGCCGGGCAATGACCTCTTCACGCTCTGCGGACTGATACATACGCGTCACAATCTCATAGCCGGGGAACTGTATGTCGCGTGGCCTTCCTGGGACGTGCAAGCTTTTGACAAAATTAACAATATTTTTGCACTCAGCAGATGAGAGAGCAGCTTCCTTATCCCGCCTCTGTCGCTTCAAATAATCAATAAAATGATTAATGCTGTCAAAGGTTGGATTATTGTCATTCGTATTCGGCAATGATGAACCCGTAACAACCGCATCAGGATGCGTCAGTGTGACTACGGATTCTACGTACGGCCATTTGAAATAGGGAAATTTCCGTGTGCAGAGGCCGCGTATCAACTTGGCCTTGTGATTGTTTCCCTTATGTGGGTCAGGGCGAAAAAAACCGTTGGCTGTCCACATATTCGGCTTGACATGAATGTTTCCGGTCCAATGCTTCAATTCAACTACATAAATACCAAATTGAGATATGATCAATAGATCTATTTCAAAATAACGATTGCTTTGCGGATCGTGTATGTCGAGATTGGAACATGTATAACCAAGATTATTTACCCTAATTGCATCATTAATCCGCCTGATGGCGTCGGCTTCGTGGCCATAGAGTGAGGTGCTTTCACGACTAGTACTATTCGGACCGTAACTGCCGGGTTTCTGATGTTTTCGCTGTTGAAGAATTTTAGTAACCTCTCTCTCAAGATGTTCCCTTGCAGATTCATTCTGTAATTCTTTCAGAAGATCTAAATCTATTTTGGCATGTGATACAAGCCTTGAGAGTTCTCCTGGTCCAGCAATAGAGTTTAACCCGTCAAGCGCATCCTCATTACCATCGGTTCCGACAAGTATCCAGAACCCCGAGCTTCGAAGATGGAAAAATGGATTATATGGACGATTACGATCATCAGAATTAGCAAATACATCAAAGTTTTTTTTGAAATATGCTTTGAATAGGTCATTGTAAAAAATCTTGCCGTCCTCGATATGACCATCTCGAATTAAATGAACTAACGTTAGTAAAACAAGATATTTGTGTGGTTTAAACCCTTTTCCTGGGGAGCTCAGGGAATTAAGTCGGCGGATTAACTCATCAAGTACCATTTTACCCACCCTTTCTGATAATATTTTCGAGGTTAAACGAGATAGATTGGCAACATTTACTAAGCACGTGTGTTAACTTTGGGCACTTCTCTTGGCCATGAGTTATCGCTTTTGCATTAGCAAGTATGCTGTCGCGAATGTTGACCAGTTCGCGGAGTGTTATACCTTCGCACCAAGTGTATTGCTTGCCCGTAGAAGGATCTACCTTTTCCATTTCGGCTGCTTGCCAGAACAATTTTTCATGGTGATCATGGAGCCCAAGCCACTCTCGTTTTGTCTGATAAAAACAAAAATAACATCCCGAGCGAGAGCGCCATTCGTAATAGGCTGGAAAGCCTATTCCTGAACTCTCCAAAAGTTCTTTTATATCATCATAAACCAAACCATCTTCCATGAAAGGATGGTACTGGTAAAAATCGTCACTTCGCCTAAAATTCCCTTTTCTCTCTCGTTTCTCATCAGCCCTTAAACCGACATAACTATGAACTATCTGTCCATGACATTTGTCCATTATCCAGTTATTATAAGGGATTATTTTAAGTACTTCGGTACACCAGCGATTTTGAGGAGAGGGTAAATAATCCCCTTTGGCCCTCAGCCACCACAAAAAGTCCTTCCTGTCTTCAGGGTTGGCCCCACCAATTGTGGTAATGGAAATATTGAGAACTGCCCTTACCCTGTTTATATAGCTATGCGTTTCTTGTAGTTCGCAACCACTATCGATAAACACATACTCCATCGGCAAATCGGGTCGTTTTTCACGCATATAAACTGCTAGTGCAGCGCTGTCTTTGCCTCCTGAAAGGGCCAGAATATGTCGTTCCTGCTTGGCCATCTTTTACTCCTGCGATACCTCCGCCAGCAAAAGAGCGCAAAGCCGTGTCCGCTCCGTAATGGATTCTCTCATTATGCCGGGATACTTTTTGAGTAATCGTTTTCGGTCTTTCTCCGAGATATCTACAATGCGTCTTTCTGTTTCTCCGTCACCTTGTGTAAGACTGATTACCAACCGTTTACTGTTCTTAATTCCAATTCCGCCGACAACAATTGTTTCAAAAGAATCCAGGCGATCTGCAATTTCATGAATAGCTGCATTCCATGGTTCCACGTCGCTATCTCTCCAGGTATCAACGGGTTTCTTGCTGATTATTCCCGCTATACCACGCATCCATTCCTCGTCGCTGCTTGTGGAGTTTTTCATGACGTTCAGAACAGTTTTTAAATCCCTGTCGCGACATGCGCTCACAAGTTTAGATGCACGAGTTTGCACCATGTTGCGGAATTTTGAAAAACCATTTGCATAACCATTGCCAAACGCATGCATCAGCGTTTCCCGGATACTGTCATTAAGGACATCAAAGGCGTCGTTTAATTCTATCAATGCATTCTGAAGACGTTGATGCAGCTCTGTCTTCCACGAGGCAGTAGCGTTTTTGCCGTCAAATGGCGGCATTCCTAATGCATCGGGAATATCACGAAAAAGCAAGTCCATAGGCTCTCTTGAATTAAGCACTGCACTGCGCAGTTTCTGGGCGTTGGAGGAGATACGGCGTGTAAAACGTGCATAGTCGGGAAGCTCTGTCATGAACTGAACCAGCGGCGCGACGATTTTCAGTAAAGATGGGTTTCGCGTTTTTGGTTCAAGTTTCAAAACATCGGTATTCAACGCCATCATATATGCCTGCACAACATCGCGTTTCAGCCCTTGAGGCGCATAGCGGCGCATAGCGAATAAATCAGGCCGTTTGACCAGCAGCGCCGCCTCAGCTTTTCCAAAAATCGGCTTAAATGTGCCTTCCTGATAAAGGGCGATTTCATCATCATTAACTAAAAGGTAATGGCAGATAAACAGAGGGATCGGACCTTCACGCAAGCCAAAAGGCGGTCTCTGTAGCATCTGAATCAGATCAAGTACCGGGACAGAACGGTTCTTATGCTCTGCATCAATAAGTTCTTTATCCAGTTGATTCCAGATATTGACAAGTTGTGCTTGTTTCCTGTTTTTTATAGTGGGACGTTTGAAACGCCAGAATCTATTATCCGCTTCGTCAACAACAACGTGAAGACCAGTCGCCTTAAATAAAGCCCGGTAGACGGCTACTTCCGGTCCAAATCCTTCAAGGCCAAGTTGCTCATCAGTCTCACGGGTGACCATAGCCTCAATTAGTTCGCGCTGTGCTCGTGCTGCCGCAGAGGAAAGACGATTATAGTTGATCATCTCCATATTAACAGAGGGGGCTTTAAAGTAAACACTATCACAAACCTCGGAAACAAGGCTGGAAAGGCCCCGCCTGGCACAAACATTTTGTCTGGTTCCCAAAGCATACCATCTAACCTGATGATTCGCCGGGGAAAAAAGGTTGTTCAAATATTCGCGTAGCGCCTGTGAAGCAGCTTCAACTCTGAATCGAGCCTCACGGCGGGCAACGCCGTCATGTGCAAGTTGCGAGTAGGTTTCAAAAACTTTTCTGGCGGCAGCAGCATCAAGCGCTAAATCCAGTACCTGGCTTTCACAGGGGGCATATCCGATAATGACAGGAAGATTAACCGTTTTATCTTTCAAATTATGAGGCTTTTCCTGTTTTCCAAGCGTCAGCCAAATCTGTCCATCCAAAATCATGCTCGGCGCGATAGTATCGATTTTTTGTTTTTGTAACAATTCAAGGGTAGCCCAGAACTGCCGGAACTCCCGCGTAGTTCCTGTCTGATAAGAATGACGCGCCGCAATGATATTGGGTTGCGGCGCCGCGATTTCCAGAACGTCTTCAATCGACCCTAACGCCAGTCGGGCGCGTTCTTCACGAATAGCGCTTTCAAGGTCAAAATCCGTTCCCTCCCACAGACGATACTCATTTGCATAGTTTCGATAAAGCACTACGCCTTGACTCACCAATCGCTCAAGGGTTTTATCGATATGGTTGATATCTTTATGATTCAATGCGCTAAGCGCAATATGAATCATTTTTTTCGATGCATGAACTCCTGGAAGATCGCTGAGAAGATTCAGAACACCAATAGTCTTAAGCAGGCACATATCGAACACTGGAGCGTCGCTGTGCGCAGTGATCAAAGATTGAATTTCTATCCAGCGCTGTGTGGACGCACGGACGCCGTAACGCTGAATCGTAGTTTCGCAAAAATAATCATACAGCCAGTCTATTGATAATGTTGGGGCTGTGCCAGACTGTTCAATACTATGAAGGGCAAGAAAATTAGAAAAAGTTCCCGGGCCGCCATTTGAAAAGAAGGAAAAGATCGTGCGGTCATTTTGGGCAAATCGGCGGCTTAGTTCTCCTAACAGGATTGCCGCAAGCGGGTGGATAGGATAGAGTTTCCGAACGTTGGCGGCATTAAAACTGGGAGCGCCGGATATTTTCACTTGGCTCATCAGGTTGGCATTCGCTTCGCTCCAGGCAATAATTGAGTTGCCCAGGCCGTTGGGTAAACGACCATGAGAAACTGCCTTGGATATAAGTTCCACAACTCGCGAAGGAGGCTCCAGATAAGAAATATCTTCAAATCGACCTTGTATTTTACTCCATTCTCTTTTCTGTATTTCGGAAAACGACGTTGCATATTCACCAAAGGCCTGGTGAAGGATGACCCAGATATAAGCGATGCCACTCTCTGCAAGGAGCTGCAATGCGAAAATATCTCCTTTTGATGGATTGTGGGTCATGAACTCAAGGTTTTTGCCGAATTCGTCCACGATAATCAATAACGGGCAATCCACAAGTTTGCTGGATCTTTTGATCAAATTTACAACGTCAGGTGTTTCAGGCGCAGACTGTTTTAGGATATAATCTACATCCTTGGCAAGAAAAGATGCCTTGCGATTCACTCCTGTCAATTCCTGCAATCCGGCATGAAGCGCTCGAAGAAGAGTTTTGTTCAGAGGCTCATATTGAGAGACGCCGCGCATACGAATAAACGCATTTTTTCCTGGCTTGGGGAGGTGTCGGCGAAGTCGTTTTGCCAGACGCTCATTACACGTTTTCAAACCGGCAAACGCTGTTTTCCGGATGGAATCGGCATGATTCGAACACAATGCCAAGAGATAATTACAAAACGCCGATTTACCACTCCCGTAAGGGCCGGTCAACGACCAGGCAGGCACAGGCTCTCCTTCCAGGGCGTCTGCAAATCGACCAAGCACCCGTTGTACTATTGGCGTGATTTGAAATTGTCGAATTTGCTCAATGTCGTTTGCATCACGTTCAAGGTTAATGGAACGGGCGATTTTGTTGTTTATTGAAACATACTCATCCAGGCGCATGGGTTAGCGTTGCTCCTTGTAATATTGTTCCAGGCAAGCCCAATAAAGCACTGATGGTTCACCGTCGAAATGCAACTGCCGTGTGCCTGCGAATTCAACAAAGCGCACATCTCCAAAAACATTAACCGCTTTTTCCAATAGCCTGCCGCATTCAGTTTCAGTTATTTTAAAGGCTATGCCAGGCGAGTCTGCGCCATAGACAATTTGGTTCAGGCTTAACGTTTGGGTTGAAGCATCAATGGATTCGGCATACGAAAAGCACGCCGCCAAGAAAATCAACCCAGGTAGCGTATTTTTTTTACCAACGTCAAAACAAAAATGGCTGTTTTCCGGCGTAGACTTAATCAAACCAAGGGCATTGAAAGGGCAGCGTATTTCATTGCCGATTTTTGTTGATTGCGTGTACATATGAATGATACATGCGGCATCCTTTTCATAAGAACGAGGGGAAATTGCGGCCAAACGGGCATCATCCCCGGCAATGTCGACAATGGAAGCTCCAAGTTCCTGTTGCGAGAAGGACTGAAGCGCACAAAAGTTAAATGCCAGCGGCCAGGAGACTGCATTGAATGGCTGCCTGAAAATTTGCCAGTGCAAAAGCCACAGGCTGGCAATATCCTCCAAATATGGGTCCCATCCCGTTTCCGTGTTTACCCTGTTCTCATCCGGCAGAAATTGACCCATCAGACTAATTCCCAGTGCGCCCGGTGATAGAGCTCCTTTGCCAAGTTTAGAATCTTTGTTGGGTTCTTCTAACAAACCCAACAGGAGACACCAGAAACGGATAGAGCGAACCATGTTTTTGCCGACACCAAGCCGTTCAATAGCATCATCGTCGTTAAAAACATAGGGGCTTTCCGCGCATCTAACATAACCTTTCGTCAACCACCCGTAACGTGGAAAAAAAGTTTCATGCCGCCCTGGAGTCCCCTTTAAGTATTTATCTAATCGTGGTTTCATGTAATTTGTCGCTCAGAGTTTCGGTCTTTTATTTTCTTTTTTGAT
>Ga0209345_10002321_pt1 | contig 21181 bp, 23 predicted proteins | sample Cruoilmetagenom7_FD_187294 | JGI IMG/M metagenome (GOLD analysis project Ga0209345, IMG submission 187294) | Oil polluted marine microbial communities from Coal Oil Point, Santa Barbara, California, USA - Sample 7 (SPAdes) (version 2) | ecosystem: Environmental > Aquatic > Marine > Oil seeps ... | reverse complement strand
TTCCGATCTCTGCGGGCCTGTTTGGCAGAACCGCCCGCTGAATCACCTTCCACCAGAAACAGCTCCGACTGGCTGGCATCGGCACCGGAACAATCCGCCAGCTTGCCGGGCAGCGCCGGGCCCTGGGTCACTTTCTTGCGCACCACCTTGCGTCCGGCACGCAGGCGGCGCTGGGCACTGGCGATCACCAGTTCGGCCAGTTTCTCGCCCTCTTCCACATGACGGTTGAGCCAAAGCGAGAAGGCATCCTTGATGGCGCCGGAGATAAAGGCCGCAATCTGGCGCGAAGACAGACGCTCCTTGGTCTGACCGGCAAACTGGGGGTCGCGCATCTTGGCCGACAGGATATAGCAGCAGCGGTCCCAGATATCATCCGGGCTCAGTTTGACGCCGCGTGGCAGAAGGTTGCGGAATTCGCAGAATTCGCGCATCGCTTCCAGCAGGCCGGTACGCATGCCGTTGACGTGGGTACCGCCCTGCGCGGTCGGAATCAGGTTGACGTAGCTTTCGGCCGTGACTTCACCACCGTCGGCCAGCCACTGTACCGCCCATTCGACCGCATCCTCATCCCCCTGCAGACTGCCGCTGAACGGCTCGGTGGGCAGCGTTTCGTATACCTGTGTGGTGCCACGCAGATAGGCGATCAGCCCGTCTTCGTAGTACCACTCTTCCTGTTCCTTTTTGCCGCCGCTGAGATCGGTAAAGGTCACCTTCAAGCCGGGGCAGAGCACCGCCTTGGCACGCAGGTTGTGCTTGAGCCGGCTGACGCTGAATTTGGGTGAGTCGAAATACTTGGGATCGGGCAGGAAGCGCAGGCTGGTGCCGGTATTGCGTTTGCCACAGCTGCCGATCACTTCCAGCTCGGACACCTTGTCACCATCGGCAAAACCGATGCGGTACACCTGACCGTCGCGCTTGATCTCCACATTGAGCAGCTTGGACAGAGCGTTCACCACCGACACCCCCACCCCGTGCAGGCCGCCGGAGTAGTTGTAGTTGTCGTTGTTGAACTTGCCGCCGGCGTGCAGTTTGCACAGGATCAATTCCACCCCGCTGACACCCTCTTCCGGGTGGATATCCACCGGCATGCCGCGGCCGTCGTCAGCCACACTGAGGGAACCATCTTCGTGCAGAGTGACATCGATCTGTTTGGCATGTCCGGCCAGCGCCTCATCGACCGAGTTGTCGATCACTTCCTGTGCCAGATGGTTGGGGCGGTCGGTTTCGGTGTACATGCCCGGACGGCGGCGTACCGGATCCAGGCCACTGAGCACTTCTATCGCATCGGCGTTATATTGCTTCGACATCGGGTGTTCCTGTTCAGGGGGCCGCAATCGGCAGCGCAACAGGCACGGGCAGCTCAACTCTGCCCTCTGCAAATGCCTGTACGGCTGGAATCAGCGCCTCAAAATGTTCAAATCCATGACTGCCGCCCGGCTGCACAAACTGGGCACAGGCGGCATATTTATCCACAGCTTCGCGGTAGTCCAGTGTTTCATCACCGCTTTGTACCAGCAACAGGTAGCGGGACGGGTCCTGCAACTGCGGACAGTCCAGCACCAGCAGCTGTTCAAGGTGACGTTCTGTCAGCTGATACTGCTCGCGGGTGTAGAGGTTGGTGTTCTGCCCCAGCCACTCTTCCAGCAACCGATACGGATAGACCGCCGGGTTGACCAGCACCGATCTCAGCGCCGGGTTATGCTCCACCAGCCAGGTGCTGTAATAGCCACCCAGTGAGCTGCCGATCAGCGTCACCGGCCCATCGGCAGCGGCGACTTCGGCTTCCAGCTGTTCGATCGCTTCGGCAGGCCAGTGTGACAGGGCAGGCACTCGCAGCCGCCCTGCGCGTCCCTGCCGCTCAAATGTTGCCTGCAGACAGCGGGCCTTCCAGGACTGGGGCGAGCTGTTGAAGCCGTGCACGTAAATGAAAACTGGCTCACTCATGTGGTTAACGCTTGCGGCAGTTGCAGTGAGTGGGCATCTACCTGTCCGTCTGGGTGGAGCCTGTACCAGCGCGCCCCCGGAGTGGACCGCGGCGGATCGGTTTCCAGCTCGAACTGTTCACGACCGGCACGAAACTGTACCACGGTAGAGGGCGCGGACCAGAGCGGACGCCCGGCAAAGCTCAGTGCCTGCAGTTGATGCAGATGGCCACAGACCACACCACACACCTGCGGGGCCGCCTCGACCAGCGCGGCCAGCGCGGTCGGATTGCCCAGACGGATCGCATCCTGCCATGCACTGCCGGTGGGTGTCGGGTTGTGATGCAGCACCAGCAGGGTGGGCCGTTGCGGTGCCTGTGCTAACTGCCGCTGCAGCCAATCAAGTTCGGACCGGCTCAGACTGCCGCTGCCGCGCCCATCGGGTTCCGAGGTGCTGTCGAGCAACAGCAGGGTCCAGTTTTCGCTGTGGATAACTTTATGCCCCAGTTCTCCCGTGTAATCGGCCAACTGCATCGCGGCGGTTACATCGTGATTGCCGGGGATCCAGTGCACACGAGGACTCAGTGGCGCCACAATCTGCAGCAGACGCGCATAGGCATCCGGTCCGCCATGGTGCACCAGATCACCGGTCAGCAGCAGATGGTCGAAGGGGGCAAACTCTGACTGCAGCCACTGTACCAGCCGGATCAGACACTGATCTGCATCACGACCACGAAACAGCTCACCGGCCACCGGCGGCAGATGACAGTCACTCAGCTGCAGCAGCCGAGTCATTCGGCAAACACCTCTTCCAGTAACTGGCCATGGGCCAGACAGTGGCTGAGCCATTCATGCAAATAGGTATTGAGCTGGGCCTTCTCATCCGGCTGATGCATCTGCCGGTTGGGATAGGGATAGACTCCGGACAGCTGGCGACGGCGCATGCAGATCACTTCCGCAATGCGGGCATCGTGGTAGAGCCTGACCACCAGACGCGGGGCGTCCAGCCATTCGGAGACATTCTCGTACTGATGAGAGACCAGCACGGTGGTGGTGTAGGTAAAGCGCTCTTCGACCTGCAGCCGCACCAGCGCTCGGTGGCCGTCATGCACCAGCTGGAACTCGCGCTGATCGCAGTGATCAAGGTCCGGCAGCAGCTTGAGCAGACGCATGTAGTTGCCTTCGCCCACGGCCTGCTGACGTTTCAAGTCGGGTACATACTTACGCTTCATGATCCACTCCCGATCGCTTCAGGCGGTCATGGTTGAGCTGCAGCCACTGCAGCGCAATAATCGCGGCCGCATTGTTGACCACCCGCTGCTGCACCAGTGCAAAGGCCTCGATGGCCGGAATGACATGTACCTTGATGTCTTCGCCCTCTTCATCCAGACCGAACACGCCACCCGATTCGGGGGCGTCGACCAATGCACAGAAAAGTTCGATCCACTCATCGCAGCCACCGGGACTGGGCAGGTAGCCGGTGATCGGGATCAGCTCACCCAGTTCGATACCGGATTCTTCGATACTTTCACGCCGGGCCACATCTTCCGGCGACTCTCCCGGTTCGACGATGCCGGCCACCAGTTCCAGCAGCCAGGGGGCATCCGTTTTGGTCAATGCACCGGCACGGAACTGTTCCACCAGAACGACTGCGTCACGGGCCGGGTCGTACAGCAGCACACAGACCGCATCGCCACGGTCCAGCAGTTCACGCTGAATACGGACCCGTCCACCCTCGAAACGGGGATGACTGAGCGTCAACCGATGCAGGCGAAAAAATCCCTGATACAGCGGCTCATCCTGCTCCAGACGGACATCAGTCAGATTGAATGCGGGTTGCCAGACAGGGGCCATCACTCCACCTCAGCTCGCGTTGTTTGAATACGCGACTATACCATCGGCAGACAGCAGACCCCAGCCCTGCCGGGACTCAACCGCGCAGGCGCTGCATCGGCTGGCGCATGAGATGAAACAGCTGCCGTGCGGCCTGCCCCGAGCGCACATGCAGCGGGCGTCGAATCTGATCCGGTTGCAGCAGCGGTTGTGGACACGTAGAGGGCATGCCCAGCAGAAACCCCTGACCCAGGCTGATCCCCATCTGCTGCAGGGCGCGCATCTCTTCATGCCGTTCAATGCCCTCCGCCAGTATCTGACAACGCAGATTGCGCCCGATCCGGCCAATTGATTGCACGAACTCACGCTTGACCGGGTCCCGGTCCAGATCGCTGATGAAATGCTTGTCGATCTTGACGAATTCCGGCTGCAACTCCGACCAGAGGCGCAGACCGGAGTAGCCGGCCCCCAGATCATCAATCGCAATCTGAAAGCCCATGCTGCGGTAGTGTTCTACTGCCGCCCGCGTCAGCCCCTGATGGTCAAAGGGATGCTGCTCGGACAGCTCAATCACGATCGATTCAAGCGGAATCTCCAACTGGCGCAACAGTTCGGCAGTAAAGCCATGCTGGTGGTCCGGCGAACTGAGCAGAGAGGCGGTCACGTTCAGGAATAGCAGGCCACCCGGTTTCAATTCGGCAAAACGCGCCAGCGAACACTTGCGACAGAGCAACTCCAGCTGCAGCTGATAGCCATGGCGAATGGCGGCCTGAAACAGGCGCGAAGGGGCATGCAGCAGGCTGTCATGGGGGCCACGAATAAGCGCTTCATGACCGATCGCCGTTCCGTTGCGCAGGTCCATGATCGGCTGAAATACGGGCTCCAGCAGCTCCAGATGCAGAATCTGTTCAAGCTCGGCCCGTTCTGCCGCCAGCAATGCGGCGGTTGGTGAGGGTGGCGGTGTGGACATTAGGCTCCCCGGTCGATCGTAATGATAGCCGGGCAAGCCTATTGCATCTTGATGACACTCGAATGACAGTCTGTATCGCTGCTTCAGGCTCAGGACTGGTCAGCGGCCAGCGCTCTCAACTGCTGAATTTCATTCGCCCAGATTTCCGGCTCGATGGTTTCCAGTACCAGCGGAATCCCCTCAAAACGGCTGTCATGCATGATGTATTCAAACGGCGCCCAGCCAATCTCGCCCTGCCCCAGACTGTGGTGGCGGTCGATGCGGCTCTCCAGTGCCCCCTTGGAATCGTTCAGGTGCATGCCGCGCAGGTATTCAAAACCGACGATACGCTCAAAGTCGGCAAAGGTCTGCTCGCAGGCTTCTGGGGTTCGCAGGTCATACCCGGCAGCGAAGGTGTGGCAGGTATCGAGGCAGACACCCACACGGGACTTGTCCTCGACCTGGTCAATGATCGCCGCCAGCTGCTCGAAGCGAAAGCCCAGGTTGGAGCCCTGCCCGGCGGTGTTTTCGATCACCGCCACCACGTTTTCCGTCTGCTCAAGCGCCAGATTGATCGATGCGGCAATAGTCGCCAGACAGGTTGTCTCATCGACCTTCCTGAGATGGCTGCCGGGATGGAAGTTCAGCAGTCTCAGCCCAAGCTGCTCACAGCGCTGCATTTCGTCCAGAAAGGCTGCACGGGATTTTTCCAGTGGTTCGGCTTCCGGGTGGCCGAGATTGATCAGATAGCTGTCGTGGGGGAGGATCTGGTCGGCACTGAACCCCAGTCGCTCACAGTTGGCCCTGAACGCCTTGATGCTTTTACCGGTGAGCGGCCTGGCATCCCAGCGGCGCTGGTTTTTGGTAAACAGGGCAAAAGCGTTGGCGCCGATTTTGGCCGCATTCAGCGGCGCATTTTCCACCCCGCCGGCTGCGCTGACATGGGCTCCGATATAGTACATGCAGTCCCCTTATAGTTTGCAGGCGCCGCCAAGGCAGTCGTCAAAGTCCATCGACGCCAGCTCTTCCTTTTCGGCATGCTGCGTCTTGATGCGGCTGAGCAGATCGGCTTCGACGGCATCCTGACTGGCACCGGCGCGGTCGAATACATTCAGCAGGGCGGACAATTCTTCGAGGGTCAATTCATGCATGGGAGTATCTCCAGTGTATAAATGGCATTAACAGGGCTGCAGCTGATCCACCATCAGCTGCAGGGTACGCTGACCACGAAACTCGTTCACGTCCAGCCGATATACCAGACGCAGTTTCTGTACCGACTCATTGGGCCAGCGCAGGGTGTCTACATTGAAGGCGATCGCATCCAGTGCCTGAGCACCGCCTTCGGGCATCACCACCAGTTTGAGGTGACGCTGACCGACGATACGCTGCTGCAGCAGATGGAAGCGGCCCTCAAACAGTGGCTCGGGAAAGTGGTGTCCCCAGGGGCCCGCATTGCGCAGAGCCTCGGCCAGTTCCATGCTGAAGGCGCTTTCGGGCAACTCGCCATCGGTCAATATGCGTTGGGTCAGATCCTCGGCGTCAAGCTGGCGACGCACCTCGGCATCAAAGGCATCTCGGAAGGCATCCAGCTGATCTTCCGCTATGGTGAGCCCCGCGGCCATGGCGTGGCCACCGAATTTCTTCAATAGCGCCGGATGTTTGGCTGCCACGGCATCGAGCCCGTCACGGATGTGGAAGCCGTTGATGGAGCGGGCCGAGCCCTTGACCTCACCGGCATCACCGGGGGCAAAGGCGATCACCGGGCGGTGTACCCGTTCCTTGATGCGGGAGGCCAGAATGCCGATTACGCCCTGATGCCAGCTCTGATCATACAGGCACAGGCCAAAGGGCAGCGCCTGATCATTCAGGCTCAGCTGACCCAGCAGCTCCAGCGCCTGCTGCTGCATCTCCTGTTCGATGCCACGCCGCTCACGGTTAAGGTCATCCAGCGAACGTGCCATCTCCAGTGCCCGCTCGTAATCGTCTTCCAGCAGACACTCGATACCGATCGACATGTCTTCCAGCCGCCCCGCCGCGTTGAGCCGCGGGGCGATGGCAAAGCCCAGATCACTGGCCACCAGCCGGGCACGGTTGCGTCCGGACACCTCAATCAGCGCCAAAAGCCCGGGGCGAGCCTGTCCGGCACGGATGCGCTGCATGCCCTGCCAGACCAGTGCCCGGTTATTGCGCTCCAGCGGTACCACATCCGCTACGGTGCCCAACGCGACGAGATCCAGCAGACTGGCCAGATTGGGCGCCTGAGTCCCGAGCCCGCCGCGTTCATGCAAGGCGCGGCGCAACGCAATCAGCACATAGAAAATCACCCCCACGCCACAGGTGGACTTGGCAATGAATTCACAGCCGGGCTGATTGGGATTGACGATGGCACAGGCCGCGGGCAGCTCATCACCCGCCAGATGATGGTCGGTTACGATCACATCGATGCCAAGGGCGTTGGCCCGGGCCACACCTTCAATACTGGAGATGCCGTTATCCACCGTAATCAGCAGGTCTGGCTTGTGCACCGCGGCCACGTCAACAATTTCAGGGCTCAGGCCGTAGCCATATTCGAATCGATTGGGTACGAGATAGTCCACCTCGGCAGCACCGAGCATACGCAAGCCCAGCATCGCGACGGTGGTGCTGGTGGCACCATCACAGTCAAAGTCACCCACAATCAGGATCGACTGGCGCTGCTCAATGGCCTGTACCAGCCGCTCCACCGCTGCCGCCATGCCCTTCATCCGGCTATCGGGCAGCAGCTCCTGCAGGCGACGACCGAGCTGCTCGGGGTCCTCAATACCGCGTGCCGCATACACCCGAGCCAACACTGGGTGCAGACCCTTGAGGCTGGGATGGGCAGGATCAACCTGCAGCGGACGCTGTTGAATCACCGGTTCAGTCATAGTGCCGTCAAGCCTTTATGGTATGCAGGAAAGTGCAGAAATCAAAAGGCCCGCCGCAGAAAGCAGGCGGGCCCTGTCCGACCCGGCTGGGCCAGAGCCGTCAGACTCAGTCGCGGTGGGCGTTATCGGCGATATACTGCTGAACCACGGACAGATCATTGGCCAGCACCTCGAACCGCTCATCACGCTCAAACAGGTCTGCCATATGCGCCGGCAGCTGAGGCGATTCCAGACCCGCCTTGACGACCGGCTCCGGGAACTTGACCGGATGTGCAGTCGCCAGAGTGATCATCGGCACCGACTTGTCACGCCAGCACTCACGGGCAGCCTTGACGCCGATCGCGGTATGCGGATCGAGCAGGTAGCCGGTTTCGGCATGCACGTCGCGGATCACGTCACAGGTGGTGTCATCATCGATCGCGTAACTGTCGAACAGCGCACGCACCGTCTCCCAGCGGGCCGGTTCCAGCTGCACGGATTGCTTCTTGAAGAGTGCCATTAGGTCGGTAATTTCGGCACCGTCACGACCATAGACATCAAACAGCAGACGCTCGAAGTTGGAGCTGACCATGATATCCATGGAGGGTGACAGCGTATGTACCAGCTCGCCTTTGGACATGTCGTTGCCGCTGATCACGCGGTGAAGAATGTCATTGCGGTTGGTGGCGACCACCAGCTGCTCAATCGGCAGGCCCATCTGCTTGGCCAGGTAGCCGGCGAAGATATCACCGAAGTTGCCGGTGGGCACCGAGAAGGAGACCGGACGGTGCGGGCCGCCAACAGCCAGCGAGGCGGAGAAGTAGTAGACGATCTGGGCCATGATGCGGGCCCAGTTGATCGAATTGACCGCACCCAGTTTGAGGCCATTAAGGAAGCCCTGATCGGCAAAGCTGTCCTTCACCATCTCCTGGCAGTCGTCGAAGTTGCCTTCCAGCGCAATGTTGAACACGTTGTCGGCCTTGATGGTGGTCATCTGGCGACGCTGTACTTCAGACACGCGGTTGTACGGATGCAGGATAAAAATATCCAGATGTTTCGAGTGGCGGCAGCCTTCGATGGCGGCAGAGCCGGTATCACCGGAGGTAGCACCCATGATCACAAGACGCTCGCCACGCTCGGCCAGCACATGGTCCATCAGACGGCCCAGCAGCTGCAGGGCGAAATCCTTGAATGCCAGTGTCGGACCATGGAACAGCTCCAGCACCCACTCATTGGTGCCCAGCTCTTTCAGTGGCGCCACGGCACTGTGATTGAATCCGGCGTAGGTCTCATCGATCATCCGCTTCAGGTCGGCATCACTGATGCAGTCGTCGACGAACGGCTTGATCACCGTGAATGCCAGCTCGGCGTAGGACAGGCTCGCCCAGGAGGCGATCTCGTCACGGCTGAAGGTCGGCAGGGTTTCCGGCACGTACAGGCCACCGTCACTGGCAAGGCCTGCCAGCAATACATCAGCAAACTTCAGTTTCGGCGCCTGGCCACGGGTAGAAATGTAATTCATCGATCGTTCCTCAATCAGCCAGCAGCTCAACACGGATGCGGATGATCTCGCCGAGAATATCCGGCAACGCTTCGATCTCGCGGATCGCTTCGTTCATCATCCGCTCTTCCACCCGCTGGGTGAGCATGATCACCGGCACCTGTGCTTCGGTGGTCTGCTTCTGGATGATCGCTTCAATATTGATCCCCTTCTCACCCAGAATACGGGTTACGTGGGCCAGCACACCCGGACGTTCCACGGCCTGCAGACGCAGGTAGTAGGCGCTGGTGGTTTCTTCCACCGGAAGAATGGGCGCATCGGACAGCTCTGAAGGCTGGAATGCAAGGTGTGGCACGCGGTTGTCACGATCGGCGGTCAGGGTACGCACAACATCGACGATATCGGCTACGACCGCAGACGCCGTCGCTTCCGCACCGGCACCCGGACCATAGTAAAGGGTCTGGCCAACCGCATCGCCATCCACCAGAATCGCGTTCATGACACCGTTCACATTGGCCAACAGTACATCACGCGGAATCAGCGTCGGGTGGACACGCAGCTCGATGCCCTTGTCGGTGCGACGGGTGATACCCAGATGCTTGACCCGATAGCCCAGCTCTTCGGCGTACTGCACATCCTGCGGGGTGATTTTGCTGATGCCTTCGGTGAAGGCCTTGTTAAACTGCAACGGCACACCAAACGCCAGTGATGACAGAATCGTGAGCTTGTGCGCGGCATCGATCCCTTCCACATCAAAGGTAGGATCGGCTTCAGCATAGCCCAGTGCCTGCGCTTCCTGCAGCACATCAGCAAAGGCTCGGCCCTTTTCACGCATTTCGGTCATGATGTAGTTGCCGGTACCGTTGATGATACCCGCCAGCCAGTTGATCTTGTTGGCCGCCAGTCCTTCACGAATCGCCTTGATGATCGGAATGCCGCCGGCAACGGATGCCTCGAACGCCACCATCACGTTCTTCTCCTGCGCGGCCGCAAAGATCTCGTTGCCGTGCACCGCAATCAGTGCCTTGTTGGCGGTCACGACATGCTTGCCGTTCTCGATCGCAGTCATCACCAGCTCGCGCGCGGTCTCATAGCCACCGATCAGCTCAACGATAATATCAATTTCGGGGTTGGTGGCCACTTCAAACACATCAGTGGTCAGCTGCATCCCAGAGGTGTCACAGGCCGGATTCTCGCTGCGTGTACCGATCTGCTCAATGATGATTTTCCGACCGGCACGCCGGGAAATCTCCTCGGCATTTCGCGTCAAAACATTGAATGTACCGCCACCGACGGTACCCAGACCACAGATCCCTACTTTTACAGGTTTCAAGCCAACACCTCACAGATTGTTCGGTCAGATCAGACAGCCGCCAGCTGGCGGTTAAAAAATGGGCTCCATTATAGCGAAAAGGCGGGCCATGCACTATGCACGCCCGCCTCGGTCTTGCCGGTTTAACCCAATCAGTTCAGCCCCAGCATCTGCTGCAGACGTGCGGCAGGTACATAACCGGGCAACAATGAGCCGTCTTCCAGCACCAGCGCCGGTGTACCCGTGATGCCAAGTTTCTGGCCCAGTTCGTACTGTGCCTGTACCGGGTTGTCGCACTCCTGCTGCTTGATTGTATCACCGCCCTTGACCTCATCCATGCGCTCACGCCGCTCCTGTTCGCTGCCACACCAGATCGATTCCATGCGCGAGAAGGTCTTGGACTGGGGGCCGCCACGCGGGAAAGCAAGATAGTTCACCTGCACCCCCATGCGATTCAGGGCCGGTACCTCGTCATGCAGCTTGCGGCAGTAGGGGCAGTCCACATCAGTGAACACGTTGACGGTCGCCTTGACCTCACCTGCCGGCCTGTAGACCACCAAGTCAGCTTCATCAACGCCCTGCATTGCCAGTCGTCGGGCTTCATTGCGTTTCTGTTCCGTCAGGTTGACCAGCCCCTGCTCTGCATCCACCCGATAGAGCTGCCCCGCCAACAGATGACTGCCCTCACTATCGGCGTACAGGGTTTCGCCGCTGCTCAGCACCACCTCATACAACCCGGCCATGGGGGCAGGCTCTACGCTTTGCACCTTAAGCCGACTGTCCACACTGTTCAGCTGCTGGCGGATTTTTTCGGCAGCGTCATCCGCTGCCCAGACCGAGCCCGTGAGTACCAGCATCAGGGCGGAAGTCAGTGTTGTTGATCGCATGTAAACCTCTATTTTCAGGTGAACCGTTTCAGGTAGAACACGAATTCGTTGATTGGTTCCTATCCACGCGGATGATGTATCTGGTGCAGTTGCTGCAAGCGATGGCTGGCCACATGGGTATAGATCTGAGTTGTGGACAGGTCACTGTGGCCCAGCAGCATCTGAACCACGCGCAGATCGGCGCCATGATTGAGCAGATGGGTGGCAAAGGCATGACGCAGCACATGCGGTGAAAGCGGTTTGTCGATCCCGCTTTCGATGGCATAGCGGCGCACTCGATACCAGAAGGTTTGTCGGGTCATGGCTTGGCCGAGACGACTGACAAACAGGGCTTCCTCCCGCGGGTTTTCGGTCAGCAATGACCGGGCTTCGCTCAGATAGCGCCCCAGCCAGTAGAGCGCTTCATCACCGACGGGTACCAGACGCTCCTTGTCACCCTTGCCAACCACTCGAATGACACCAAGCCGGCTGTTGATCTGCTCCAACTGCAGTGATATCAGCTCGGTCACGCGCAGGCCGGTCGCATACAGCAGCTCCAGCATGGTTCGATCCCTGAGGCCCAGCGGCTCACTCACATCCGGAGCAGCCAGCAGACATTCCACATCCTGTTCCGTCAGGGTTTTGGGCAAAGGGCGCCCCATGCGCGGATTGTCCAGATTCAGTGTAGGGTCTTCGACAATCTGTGCCTCGCGCAACTGGTAACGGTAGAAGCCGCGCAGACAGGAGAGCAGGCGCGAGGTTGAACTGCTGCGCAGCTGCTGTTGCAGGCGCCAATTCAGATACTGCTGCAGACTTGCACGCCCTGCCTGCAGCAGGTGTTCACCACGGCTGTTGAGCCAGTGCGCATACTGGCGCAGATCGCGCCGATATGCGCTGATCGAGTTGTCACTCAACCCCTTTTCCAGCCACAGGTTGTCCAGCCACAGATCAATCTGTTGCTCATCTTCGGCCGCAACTGTTACCGCAGTACAACGACGGTCTTCACTCAACGCCAGACCTCGGCCTGCTGAATACGGTCGTTGTCCAAGGGGTACTCGGCGACACCCTGCTTCAGCCGCTGCATCACCCTGATGCCCTGCCCGTCGGCATGTACCAGCTGACCTTCCACATCATTGCCAAAGTAGGTGAAAACGCGTACCGGTGCCCCCAGGTAGGCCGGCAGCTCTGCCAACGGCGTTGGCTGATATCGCTTGCTGACCGGTTGAGCCTGCACACGTTGCTCCACGGCTGCAACCGACTCTGCCACCTGCGACGCCTCACTTCCTGCCGATGCTTTGGCCTCTGTCTCTGCTTCTGACGCCGCGGTCACCATACCCTCTTCAGGCTCAGCGGCAGGCACAGAATCCGTCCGACCGGGATTGCCGGCCATGGCCAGCCCCGTCATCAGCTCAGGCCAGTCGATGCCATCAAGCACCAGCGGTTTGTCATTGATGCTGAACTGCAGATTGAGTGACTGCAGCAGGGTCATCGGATCCTGCATCATCACCTCGGCAGCACCGACACCACCCACCGGACGCAGGCTAAGCGCCATGTCAGCGTCTGGCTGCTGCAGGTCAAAATAGGCCGCCAGCAGGCTGTCGGGCAACTCAACGCCACTGGCGTTCAACCACTGCACAAACAATTGCCGATGCTGCTGCCGGTATTCGGCAGGCTTAATGCCTGCTTCCGCAGCGCAGAAGCGATCGCGCCGCTGGTTATAGCCCCGGTCCGCATAGCTGAACGAGAGTGTTTCCAGCCGCGCATTGCCACTGGCCATCATCGGATTCTGCAGCTGTTGGGGGTCGGCACTGAATGCCATCTCCATACGCGTCTCACCCAGATCATGAATATCCACGAACAGATCGAAGTGAACCTTGCGCGCCTGGCTGTCGCCCCGATAGTCCATATTGATGTCCATCAACATTTCGCTGAAGCCCATCCGCTTCATGGTGTTGATATCAAACTGACGCACACTGCCACAACCCAGTGCATTGGGGCTGACATAAAGAGGATTGGATTCCAGCATCAGGTCGGCCTGCTGCTGAACCGTACGAAACAGTTCCGAATCCAGTCCCTGTCGTACCTGTTTCAGGCTGATATTGAGCCGTTCGGGCGGAGTATCACTGCCAAAAAGAAAGAACAATGGGCTGCCGGCCTGTATTCGCACGGCCTCGATGCTGACAGGTGCATGCATCTGGTGCGGCGTTATGGTCAGACCATCAACCCCGACCGTACCATCGGGATGGGCATAAACCGACCCGTAACGCACCTGAGCGAAAGGCGACATCTGTTGCACCAGATCATCCGCCTGACTCTTAACCTGGTACCAGTAGAAGCCATAGGCGGCTGCCACAATCAGTACCAGAACACACACTCCCGCTCCCAGCTTGCGCATGGCGACACTCCCGCACCCATTCAGTTTCCGTTCAGAGAAAATTCTAGGACCTGACCATCATAATGGCGAGTATCCAGATCAACAAAAAAGGCAGCCACAAAGGGCTGCCTTTTTCTGGATCGTTGGGTGAGGCGTACCTCAGCCCAGCTTTTCCTTGATGCGTGCAGACTTGCCGCTACGCTCACGCAGGTAGTACAGCTTGGCCTGACGTACGTCACCGCGACGCTTCACTTCGATCTGTTCAACAGTCGGGCTGAAGGTCTGGAAAGTACGCTCAACGCCCACACCGTGGGAGATCTTGCGCACGGTGAAAGCGGAGTTCAGGCCGCGGTTACGCTTGCCCAGCACTACACCTTCAAACGCCTGCAGACGGCTACGAGTGCCTTCTACTACGCGTACCTGTACCACTACGGTATCACCCGGTGCAAATGCCGGGATCTCTTTGCTCATCTGTTCAGCTTCAATCTGCTGAATAATCAGGCTCTTGTTGCTCATCGCTCGCTCCTAAGTATTTCTACCGCTGGCCTCCTGGGCCTCGCGGACATATTCGCTTAACAACGTCTGCTGCTCGGGGTTCAGATCAATCTTTTCCAGCAGGTCCGGACGCCGTTCCCAGGTCCTTCCCAGCTGCTGCTTCAGTCGCCAGCGCCGAATCTCGGCATGGTTGCCGCTGAGCAACACTGCAGGCACCTGCTGCCCCGCCAGTTCTTCTGGCCGGGTGTAGTGGGGACAGTCAAGCAGACCCTCAAAGAAGGAATCCTCGGTTGCAGAGTCCTGATGACCGAGTACACCCGGTATCATTCTTGCCACTGCATCCACCATCACCATTGCCGGCAGCTCGCCGCCACTGAGGACAAAGTCACCCAGTGACCACTCTTCGTCAATTTCGCTCTGCAACAGACGCTCATCAATACCTTCATAGCGTCCGGCCACCAGAATCAACTTTTCCGCTGCTGCCAGCTCACACACACCCGCCTGATCAAGACGGCGCCCCTGGGGTGACAGATAGATCACCCGAGCGCCCTCACCGGCGGTTTCTTTTGCAGCCAGAATCGCATCACGCAACGGCTGCACTTTCATCAGCATGCCAGGGCCACCGCCATAGGGGCGATCATCCACTGTGCGATGCCGATCATGGGTGAAGTCGCGGGGATTCCAGCACTCCACCTGCAGCAGGCCGTTACGAACCGCCCGTCCGGTGATGCCATAGCGGGTAACCGCTTCGAACATCTCCGGGAACAGGCTGACGATCCCAAACCACATCACTCAGAAATCCGGATCCCAATCGACCCGCATCAATCCTGAATCAAGATCAACCTCTTTCACCACCTGATCAGGCAGCCAGGGAATCAAGCGCTGTTCGCGATCAATACTCTCGGCCGTACCTTTCACCACCAACACGTCATTCGCGCCGGTTTCCATCAGGTGACTCACCCGTCCCAGCAATACGCCGGATTCGGTGTAAACCAACAGGTTTTCCAGCTGGCTCCAGTAATACTCACCGGTCTCCAGATCAGGCAGTTCAGTCTGGGGCACCATAATCTCGCGCCCGTGCCAAAGCTTTGCCTCTTCCGGAGTATTCACACCGGCCAATTTGGCGATCAGGCCTTTCCCATGGCGTTTGCCAGCTTCCAGCCTGACCGGCACTTTCTGCCCGCCCGACTCAACCAGCCATGGGTTGTAGTTCAGTATGTTTTCCATGGGCTCGGTGTAGGAGTGGATCTTGATCCAGCCCTTGATCCCATAAGGTGCAGTGAAGCGCCCCAGTACAACCAGGTCTTCCTGTTTTTCACTATTTACTGACACGGCCCGAATCCGACCTTACTCTGCTGCCTTGCGTGCTTCTTTGAGCAGCTGAGCAACACGCTCAGAAGCCTGAGCACCCTTGCCAACCCAGTACTCAACACGTTCCAGGTTAACGCTCAGGCGCTCTTCCTGACCACGTGCAACCGGGTTGAAGAAACCGACCCGCTCGATAAAGCGGCCATCACGCGCATTACGCGAATCGGCTACAGTGATGTGATAAAACGGACGCTTTTTGGCGCCACCACGAGACAAACGAATAGTGACCATGCGCTGGACCCCTTTATTTCGCTGGATGGGTTTTAGGATCGCCCATCATTCTTGTTTCTTCGCTTCCCCGGCCAAACTGCCCAGATAAACGAAGGCCAAACTAAACAGGGCGGTGATTTTACGTGAAACCACCGCCCGTTGAAAGCAAAAAGATCAGTTTTTAATCAGCTCAGAAGCGCGGAAAGCCGCCGCCTCCGCCCATGCCGGGGGGCATCATGCCTTTCATGCCACGTGCCAGCTTGGCCATGCCGGACTTGGAGCCGAATTTCTTCATCATTTTCGCCATCTGTTTGTGCTGTTTCAGCAGACGATTCACATCCTGCACCTGCGTCCCCGAACCCTGGGCGATACGGCGCTTGCGCGACCCCGACACGATATCGGGATGGCGGCGCTCATGCGGCGTCATCGAGTTGATGATAGAGACCATCTGCAACACACCCTTTTCGGCCTGTGCAGCCTGCGCCGCCTGTGCCATCTGGCCCATGCCCGGCAGCTTTTCCAGCATCGACATCATGCCGCCCATGCTCTGCATCTGCTGGATCTGTTCCTTGAAGTCCTCAAGATCAAAGCCCTTGCCCTTGGTGATCTTCTTGGCAAATTTTTCGGCCTTCTCCTTGTCGATCTTGTGTTCGGCTTCCTCGATCAGCGACAGTACGTCACCCATGCCGAGAATGCGTGAGGCAACACGATCCGGGTGGAACGGCTCAAGCGCATCGGTCTTTTCGCCAATCCCCAGAAACTTGATCGGCTTGCCGGTGACGTGGCGCACCGACAGGGCAGCGCCGCCACGGGCATCACCATCGGTTTTGGTGAGAATCACACCGGTCAACGGCAGCACTTCATTGAAAGAGCGAGCGGTGTTGGCCGCATCCTGACCGGTCATGGAGTCTACGACAAACAGGGTTTCGACCGGATTAACGGCGGCATGCAGGCGCTTGATCTCCTGCATCATGTCTTCATCGACATGGAGACGACCCGCAGTATCGAGAATCAGAACATCGAACGCCTTGACGCGAGCGTGCTGAATCGCCTGCTCGGCGATAAAGATCGGATCCTGGTCAGCGCTGGAGGGGAAGAACTCGACACCCACTTCACCGGCCAGTGTTTCCAGCTGACGAATTGCAGCCGGACGGTATACGTCCGCAGACACCACCAGCACTTTCTTTTTCTTGCGTTCCTTGAGAAAGCGCGCCAGCTTGGCCACCGAGGTGGTTTTACCCGCCCCCTGCAGACCCGCCATCATCAGCACGGCCGGGGGCGTTACCGCCAGATCCAGTTCCGCGTTGGCTTCCCCCATGACGCGGATCAGTTCCTCATTGACGATCTTGACGAAGACCTGCCCAGGACTCAGGCTCTTGCTGACTTCCTGCCCCACAGCGCGTTCCTTCACGCTGTTGATGAAATCTTTCACCACCGGCAGGGCGACATCAGCCTCAAGCAGCGCCATGCGCACTTCACGCAGCGTGCCCTTGATGTTGTCTTCAGTCAGCTTTGCCTGACCGGTTACACTGCGCAGTGTCTGTGTAAGCCGTTCTGTCAGATTATCAAACATCGCATACCTCTATCTGCCGGCGACCGCACTCCCGGCAGCCACCCTTTTAAAACGCTTTGGCGACATATTATACAGGACCCCCCGCCCGGGCGGCACCTTATATTTCCTCCTCTGCTCATTTGTGCCACACTTGGCGGTCTTTAGGGAGGATATGGATGCTGATCACCACGACACTCGCTGCTGTACTCTGCTATGCCATTGCCACGGTACTGCAGTGTCGTCGGCTGTCGTCCACGGCCCACGAACAGCTCCGCACCCCCATTCGCATCCTGGGCCTTGCCGGTTTCCTGCTGCAGGGCCATGCCGTGTATCTGGAGTTACACCACCCGGACGGCATTGACCTCAGTTTTTTCCCGGTCGGCTCGCTCATCGCCTGGGTCGTGGCAGGACTGGTACTGAGCAGCAGCCTCAGGCACCGACTCGACAACCTGTTCATAGGCGTGTTTCCTCTGGCCGCCATCACGGCACTGCTGGCAGCACTCACACCTGAAGCCAACATACACAAACCCTACGCCGGCGGTTTACTGGCGCACATTCTGCTGTCACTGCTGGCCTACAGTCTGTTCACCATCGCCACCGTACAGGCCCTGATGCTGTCGCGTCAGGAGCGAGCCCTGAAGCAGCACCATACCCGCGGGTTGGTTGCTTCACTGCCACCGCTGCAGATCATGGAGCGCTTGCTGTTTGAGAGCCTCTGGGCCGGTTTCCTTTTGCTGACAGCCGCCCTGATCAGCGGCTTCCTGTTTGTGGACAACCTGTTCGCCCAGCACCTGGTCCACAAAACACTGTTTTCATTGATTGCCTGGATCGTATATGCCCTGCTGCTGGCGGGACGACATTTCCTGGGCTGGCGCAGCCAGACCGCTGTACGCTGGACGCTGGGTGGCTTCGTATTATTGATGCTGGGCTTTTTTGGCTCCAAGCTTGTCTTGGAGATGCTACTCAAGATGTAGCCCGCTCGCTTGACAGCCCCAGTGGCTGACCAGAAAATGAACGCCCAAATCCGCAAACAAAGGTTCCTGTCCCTTGGACGACGCGTCGATAAGCACACTTACCACCATTCTGGTTCTGCTGATCTTCTGTTCAGCCTTTTTCTCCAGCTCCGAGACCGGGATGATGTCCCTCAACCGCTACCGACTGCGTCATCTGGTCAAAAGCGGTCACCGCGGAGCACGCAGGGCCAATAGCCTGCTGGAGCGACCGGACCGGCTGATTGGCTTGATTCTGATCGGCAACAACTTCGTTAACATTCTCGCTTCCGCCATCGCTACCGTGATCGCCGTCCGACTCTGGGGAGATGCCGGTATCGCCATCGCCACGGCTGGACTGACGCTCGTGATACTCATTTTTGCTGAAGTATCACCCAAGACCATGGCCGCACTGCATCCGGAAAAAATCGCTTTTCCCGCCTCCTACATCCTGAAGCCGCTGCTGAAGCTGGCCTATCCGCTGGTTTGGGTCATCAACGGTATTACCAATGGTTTCCTGCGTCTGTTTGGCGTCAACGTCAACGATGCCGGCAACGAACACCTGAGTACCGAAGAGCTGCGCACCATCGTACATGAGGCGGGCTCGCTGCTGCCCCACCGCAACCAGTCGATGCTGCTTGGGGTACTGGAGCTGAACGAGGTCACGGTTAACGACATCATGATTCCACGTAACGAGGTGGAAGGGATCGATCTGGATCTGGAGATGGATCAGATTCTGGAACTGCTGTCCAAAACCGGGCACACGCGCCTTCCGGTCTATCGCGGCGATATCAACAATATTGTCGGCATCCTGCACATGCGCAACCTTGCACAGCTGATCCAGCAGGGCAATCTGACCAAGCCGGCCATCATGCAGGTCGTGCATGAAGCCTACTTTGTTCCGGAAAGCACACCCCTCCAGACTCAGCTGCTCAACTTCCAGCGCCACAGCCGCCGCATCGGTGTGGTGGTGGACGAATACGGGGATGTTGAAGGGATCGTGACACTGGAAGATATTCTGGAAGAGATCGTGGGTGAGATGTCCAACGACCATGACGATCTGAATCAGGAGATCCACCCTCAGGAAGATGGCAGCTTCTTTATCGATGGCAGCGCCTACATCCGCGAGGTTAACAAGGCCCTGCACTGGAATCTGCCGACTGACGGTCCCAAGACGCTGAATGGCTTGATCACGGAAATTCTGGAGTCGATTCCGGACGCCAATGTCTGTCTGGAAGTATCCGGCTATCGGATGGAAACCCTGCAGATCTGTGACAACCTGGTCAAAACCGTGCGTATTACCAAGACAGCCAGGGCCCTCGAAAGCCTCTAGTCTCCGGGCGAGATCACACTGTCTCGCCTCGCTCCCTCCGCACTATCAGCGCCCAGACTGCCCGTTTCTCGTCATTACTCATGCGCCCCCAGCGGCTGATCTCCTCGCCGCTGCGGTGGCAGGCGATGCAGATATCGCCCTCACCCAGTGCACACACGCTGACACAGGGGCTGGGCACCGGTTTCTCATCAACGGGTTTATTCATGCTCGGTCTCTCGGTGTTCGGGACGGGGACGCATCGGAATGTCGGCATCAAAGCCCACATTGAGCAACTCCGCCAGAATATAGGCTGTCAGCCCCCATATCACTTCACCCTGCCAGTGCCATGCAGGCACAGACCGCACCTTGCCGGCAAAATCGATCTGATCAATGCGCCGATTGGCAGGGTCAAGCAAGTAACTGAGCGGCACACGATGAATGCTGTCGATCTCGTCGGGATTGGGCTCCAGCGGCAGGCGTGGCGGAATCACTCCCACCCAAGGGGTAACCTGCAACAGGTGCTTGGAAACCACCTGACCCAGAGAGCCGATCACCTCCACCTGACCCGGTGGCAGCGCTACCTCCTCTTCGGCCTCACGCAGCGCAGTTGCCAGCAGATCGGCATCTTCAGGGTCTCGCTTGCCGCCAGGGAACGCCATCTCGCCACTGTGGGTAGAGAGGAAAGGCGAGCGCAGGGTAACAATCACCTCCGGGTCAGAGGTATCCGTCAGCGCCAGCAACACTCCCGCTTCACGCCCGGTGGTGCGCAGCCGCCAGGGGCGATGTCGTTGCAAGCGATGACGCAGCTGGTGCAGCGGGTCGGACATGAGGCGATCCATTTGTGGCCGGGATCACTATAATACCCTGCACGGCGAGCATCAGCGACCCTGCTTGCACCCCGCCACGGCAGGACGTTACTCTGCCCTCTCTGAACCATAACAGGCACCGCCAATGAACTACTGCAGCCACTGCGGCGAACGCGTCAGTTTAAGAGTACCCGAAGGTGATAACCGACCAAGGCATGTATGCGACAGTTGCGGTCGTATTCATTACCAGAACCCGCGCATCATCGCCGGCTGCCTGCCGGTGTATGGCGACCAGGTGTTGCTGTGTCGCCGCGCCATCGAGCCACGCTATGGCTACTGGACGCTGCCGGCCGGGTTTATGGAAAACGGCGAATCCACCGAGCAGGCAGCCCTGCGGGAAACGCTGGAAGAGGCTCAGGCCAGAGTGCAGTTGAACCAGCTCTATACGCTGACATCCATTATCCATGTCAATCAGGTGCAGCTGATCTATCTGGCAGAACTGGAGCGCCCCGAATTCGGCAGCAGTAACGAGACGCTGGAGAGCCGGCTGTTCAGTGAAGAGGAAATCCCCTGGGATCAGCTGGCCTTTACTACCATTCGGAACGCCTTGCGCTTCTACTTTGCGGATCGACGCGAAAACCACTTCCCGTTGCGCCATATTGAGCTGGAGCCCGGCGCCGACAACCTGATGCTCAAGCCCTGATCAGCCGCCAGCCGAAAGACCGACCATCTCGATCTCCTGCAGGAAGCGGCTGTAGTCGGGGCTGTCCTCACGACTGTAGTTCAGGTTGCGAAACAGGCCACTGA
>Ga0209345_10002320_pt1 | contig 21194 bp, 20 predicted proteins | sample Cruoilmetagenom7_FD_187294 | JGI IMG/M metagenome (GOLD analysis project Ga0209345, IMG submission 187294) | Oil polluted marine microbial communities from Coal Oil Point, Santa Barbara, California, USA - Sample 7 (SPAdes) (version 2) | ecosystem: Environmental > Aquatic > Marine > Oil seeps ... | reverse complement strand
AACGACATTATTAACTATAAAAAATACGAAAATAACTACGATTATAATAAGGCAGTTTACCTTATGAGCTTATTTAAGATACAAGAAAATGGTTTTATTATGCTAAAAGAAGATGAGAATTTTGCTTCACCAATCGCAACATTATTTTATGAATATTATGACTCTTTCAATAATTTAACAGAAAAATTAGCGATAGAAAAAGATAAAATTCAATGTATTGCATGTAACGAAAACGATGTAAATTTTGTAAAACTAGGAGAAACCCAAAACCCTAAATTGTGGGACTACGCTGATGGCATTGACACTCTAGCCTTTTTGTTAAATATATAACACATTTTTTTAATAAATACGCAAGCTATATTTCTTTTTTTCCGAAATTTGCTGTTCATACAAATTCTTACTAAAAACACATGAAAAAACATAATTTTAGTGCAGGTCCAAGTATTTTACCTCAAGAAGTTTTAAAAAAGGCTTCAGAAGCTGTAAACAACTTTAATGGTATTGGTTTATCCTTAATTGAAATATCGCATAGAAGTAAAGAATTTATTGAAGTTATGGAAACTTCAAAAAGCTTAGTTAAAGAATTACTTAACCTTCCTGAAGGCTATTCAGTGCTTTTTTTACAAGGTGGTGCAAGTTTAGAATTTTTAATGACAGCCTACAACCTTTTAAAAGTTGATGGAAAAGCTGCATATATAGATTCTGGTGCTTGGAGTGCGAAAGCGCTTAAAGAAGCCAAATTTTTAGGCGAAGTAGAAGTTATAGCTTCATCTAAAGATAAAATATATAATTATATTCCTAAAAATTATAGTATTCCTGCAAATGCAGACTATGTACATTATACATCAAATAACACCATTTATGGAACTCAGTTTAAAGAGTTTCCAAAAGGTGATAGTCTATTAGTTTGCGATATGAGTTCAGATATATTTTCACGTGTTTTAGACTATTCTAAATTTGATTTAGTATATGCTGGTGCTCAAAAAAATATGGGCCCTGCAGGTACTACTTTAGTAATTGTTAAAGATGAAATATTAGGTAAAACTGGTCGTGCAATCCCTTCAATGCTTGATTATCAAACCCATATAAGTAAAGACAGTATGTTTAACACACCGCCTGTATTTGCTGTTTACACATCAATGTTAACATTGCAATGGTTAAAAAACTTAGGAGGTGTTGAAGCAATTGAAAAATTAAACAATGAAAAAGCAGCGTTATTATATGCTGAAATTGATAAAAATCCGCATTTTAAAGGTTTTGCCGAAGTTGAAGACCGTTCTTTAATGAATGTTACTTTCAACCTAACTAATGAAAATGACAAAGAAGCATTTGATGCGCTTTGTGATGCAGCAAGTATTAGCGGATTAAAAGGTCATCGATCTGTAGGTGGTTATAGAGCAAGTATCTACAACGCAATGTCTATTGAAGGTGTGCAAGTATTAGTAAATACTATGCAACAATTAGAAAAACAAAATTCATAAAAAACTAAATATATTTAGAATGAAAGTATTAGCAAATGATGGAATAGCACATAGTGGTGTACAATCACTTAAAGAAGCTGGTTTTGAAGTAGATTTAACAACTGTGGCACAAGACCAACTAGTTACATATATCAACGATAATGAAATTTCGGTGCTACTTGTTAGAAGTGCTACTAAAGTTAGAAAAGATATAATTGACAATTGTTCATCATTAAAAATTATTGGACGTGGTGGTGTTGGAATGGATAATATTGATGTTGAATATGCAAAAGAAAAAGGACTTAGTGTTATAAACACTCCTGCAGCATCTTCACATTCAGTTGCTGAACTAGTTTTTGCTCATTTATTTGGAATGGCTCGTTTTTTACACGATTCTAATAGAAATATGCCTTTAGAAGGAGATTCTAAATTTAAACAATTTAAAAAATCGTATGCTAAAGGAATTGAATTGCGCGGTAAAACACTTGGAGTTATAGGTTTTGGTAGAATTGGACAAGCAACTGCTAAAGTTGCCTTAGGTTTAGGAATGAATGTTGTAGCATTTGATCCATTTTTAGATGCAGCAAATATTGAACTTGAGTTTTTTGATCATCAAACACTGTTCTTTAACATTAATACAATAACCAAAGAAGAAGTTTTACAACAATCAGATTTTATTTCTTTACACGTACCAGCTCAAAATGAATATGTAATTTCAACAAAAGAATTTGAGCTAATGAAAAACAGTGCATTTATTGTAAATGCTGCACGTGGTGGTGTAATTGATGAAGTTGCTTTGATAAAAGCTATTGAAGATGGGCAAATTATAGGTGGTGCATTAGATGTATTTGAAAATGAACCTACACCAGAAATACAATTATTAATGAATCCTAGTCTTTCTCTAACTCCACATATTGGAGCTGCAACAGGTGAAGCACAAGATAGAATTGGTACAGAATTAGCATCTCAAATTATTGAAATTTTAAGCTAATTTAGTTTTCATACATAAAATTAAAAAGGCTGTTAAATTAACAGTCTTTTTTTGTTTAAAAAAAATGTAAAATACGTAACTTTGAATTCCTAAAATTCAATACTTTAAATAAAAATTATGGCAATAATTAAACCCTTTAAAGGACTTAGACCTCCCAAAAATAAAGTAGAAGAAGTAGCTTGCTTACCTTACGATGTTATGAACTCTAAAGAAGCTGCAAAAATGGCAAATGGTAAAGAAGCTTCATTATTAAGAATAACACGTGCTGAAGTTGAATTTAAAAGCGAAGATGATGTAGATTCTCACGATGAAAAAGTATATTCAAAAGCAAAAGAAAATTTTAAAAAATTTCAAGAGAAAGGTTTTTTAGTACAAGATACAGAGGCGCATTATTATATTTATGCTCAAACCATGAATGGTAAAACACAATACGGTATTGTTGGTGATGCTGCTTGTGAAGACTATTTAAATGGAAAAATAAAAAAGCATGAATTAACAAGACCCGACAAAGAAGAAGATCGTAAAATATTGACAAGACATTTAGAAGCTAATATTGAACCTGTATTTTTTACATATAGAGCTGTACCAGAAATTGATGCTATTGTTTCTTCAATTGTAATTAACAATGCACCAGAATATGATTTTACATCTGAAGACGGTTTTGGTCATCATTTTTGGATTATTAAAGATGCTGAAACTAATAAAACAATAGAACACCTTTTTAACGAGAAAGTACCTTATACGTATGTTGCTGACGGACATCATAGAACTGCGGCAGCTGCAAGTATGAGTAAAGAATTTAGTAAAAAAAACCCAAACCACACGGGTAATGAGTCTTACAACTATTTTATGGCAGTTCATTTTCCTGACACACAATTGCAAATAATTGATTATAACAGAGTTGTAAAAGATTTAAATGGTTTAAAAACTTCTGAATTTTTAGAAAAAATAAACAAAAACTTTGGAATAACACAAATTAGCGAATCTGTTTTAAAACCTGAAAAGCTACATGATTTCTCAATGTATTTAGATGGGAAATGGTATGGTTTAACTGCTAACAAACCAACTTATAACGACGACAATCCGATAGATAGCTTAGATGTAAGCGTGCTTTCAAAATATATTTTAGAGCCTATACTAAATATTAAAGATTTAAGAACTGATACGCGTATTGATTTTGTTGGAGGAATTAGAGGTTTAGAAGAATTAAGTAAACGCGTAGATGTTGGCGAAATGGCTGTTGCATTTGCATTATTTCCTGTAAGTATGAATCAATTAATGCATATTGCAGACACTGGTAACATTATGCCGCCAAAAGTAACGTGGTTTGAACCTAAATTGCGTTCAGGATTAGTTATTAATAAATTAAATGACCATTAGTGAGTATAAAAAATAATTTACATCATATAAATAGCACACTTCCGCCGCATGTTTCATTAATTGCAGTTTCTAAAACCAAACCAAGTTCAGCAATTTTAGAAGCATACGAAGCTGGGCAAAGAGCTTTTGGTGAGAATAAAATTCAGGAAATGGTTGAGAAACATGAAACGCTTCCAAAGGATATTCAATGGCATATGATTGGTCATTTACAAAGCAACAAAGTGAAATATATGGCTAGTTTTGTACATTTAATTCACGGTGTAGATAGTTTTAAGACTTTGAAAGAAATAAATAAACAAGCCTTAAAACATGGAAGAATTATTAATTGTTTACTTCAATTAAAAATAGCTAAAGAAGATACAAAATTTGGCTTATCTAAATTAGAGGTTGAACACATTTTAACTTCTGAAGAATTTACTTCATTAAAAAACATACATATTAAAGGGTTTATGGGAATGGCAAGTTTCACGGAGGACTCTTCAATAATAAGAACTGAATTTAAAACACTTCAAAATATTTTTAGTACATTTCAAGACTATAAAAGTTTTAATTTTAATCCATCAATTATTTCTATGGGAATGAGCGGCGATTATAAAATAGCCATTGAAGAAGGAAGTACTATGATTAGAATTGGAAGTTCAATTTTTGGAACAAGAAACTACACATAATTTGTACGCAATTTTAGACATAGAAACCACAGGTGGTAAATTTAATGAAGAGGGCATCACAGAAATTGCTATTTACAAATTTGATGGTCATCAAGTGGTAGATCAATTTATAAGTTTAGTTAACCCTGAAAGAGAAATTCAGCCATTTGTAGTTAATTTAACCGGTATTAATAGCGGAATGCTTGTAAATGCTCCTAAATTTCATGAAGTTGCTAAACGTATTGTTGAAATTACTGAAGAATGTGTTTTAGTTGCTCACAATGCAAACTTTGACAATAGAATTTTAACTACTGAATTTAGACGTTTAGGTTTTAAATTTGAGCGCAAAACACTGTGTACTGTTGAATTAAGTAAAAAATTAATACCAGACTTAGACTCCTACAAATTAGGAAGGTTATGTAGATCTGTAGGAATTCCTGTTTCTAGTCGCCACAGAGCTGATGGAGATGCCATTGCAACAGTTCAACTTTTTAAATTATTACTGAATAAAGATGTTGACAAAGAAATTGTAAAACAAGCTATAAAAATTGAAAATTCAAGAGCATTGGCTCCAAAATTATTGTCAATTTTAGATGAATTACCTTCAAAAACTGGATTGTTTTATATTCACAATAATACTAGTAAAATTCTTTATATCGGAAAAGGTAAAAATATTAAAAAAACTGTAAATCAATTATTTTTACGCACTTCAAAAAAAGCAAAAATTTTACAAAAAAATGTAATTACGGTTACCTATGAAGAAACAGGTAATGAACTTATTGCACAATTAAAATACACTGAAGAAGTAAAAATTAACAAACCTCCTTTTAATTTTAAAAACAACACAAAAGTAACTAGTATTGAGTTTAGTAACGAAAATTTATTAGTTATAGATAGAGGTAGAACCATTGGAGAAAAATCGGTTTTATTAATTGAAAATAACGAATTTAAAGGTTTTTGCTACGCAGATTTAAGCTACCAAATTAATAATATTGAAGTTTTAAGAACTTTAATATCACCTATGGAAAATTCATTTTACAACAGAAATATTATAAAAAAATACTTGCAAAAAAATACTGTAGAAAAATTAATTCGCTTTTGAAAAGAAGAAAATCTATGAAAAAAATTGCTATACTAATAACTTTCCTTTTATCTATTAATACTAATTCTCAAGAACAAATAAACTACACATTTGGTGAACCTGCTATTGAAGAATTAAATATGCAAACATATAAATTAGACTCTACTGCGAATGCAGTTGTACTCTATGAATCTGGTAATACAGAATTTAAGGTTAGAAAGAGGAGTGATGTATATATAAGTACTAAATTTTACAAAAAAATAAAAATATTTTCTAAGGAAGGATTTAAATACGCCACTTTTGAAATATTATTATATAATGGAGAAAACTATAAAGAGAAAGTAACTGATATTAAAGCTGTTACACATAACAAATTGGGTAAAAATTACCTAAGTAAAACTCAAATATTTGATAAAAAAATAAATGAAAATTATAGGCTAGTAAGTTTTACTATGCCTAATCTAAAAACGGGAAGTATTATTGAAGTAGAGTACATACTTGAAAATCCTGTTAATTTCAACTTAAATAATTGGAATTTTCAATCTGAAATACCAAAAAAAGAAAGTATATATCAAGCTTCAATTCCTTTTAATTTTGTGTATAACAGAATGTTAAATGGTTATTTAAAATTAAATGTAAACTCATCTGTTACAAAAGAAAAATGTTTTGAGGTTCCAGAATTGTTTAGTACTGCAAGCTGTGAAGTAGTGACTTATGCTATGCAAAATATACCTGCATTTATTGAAGAAGAATATATGACCGATAAGGATAATTTTATTTCAAAAATTGAGTTTCAACTATCAAAACTTAAACGATTTGATGGTTTTAAAAAGTTTTACACTACAACTTGGGAAGATGCAGACAAAAGATTTGAAAAAAATAAAAATATTGGAAAACTATTAAAAAACACAAAGTTTTTTGAGGATAAACTACCTTCAACTTTAAAACCAATAAATTCAGAATTAGAAAGAGCAAAAATAGTTTACAAATTCATACAAAATCATTACAATTGGAACAATAAAAACAGAGAGAATAGAGATGTAGACTTTAAAAAAACTTACAAAAGTAAAGTAGGTAATGTTTTTGAAATTAACATCTCTTTAATTAATGCTTTAAAAGCTGCAGGCTTAAATGCTGAATTAATGCTAATTTCTACACGTGATAATGGTACGCCAACAAAAGTTTATCCAATAATAACTGAATTTAATTATGTTATTGCAAAAGTAAATATTGGTACTAATTCCTATTTGTTAGATGCAACTAGTAAACTAACTCCTTTTGGTATACTTCCATTTAAATGCCTTAACAGTTATGGAAGAGTGATGGATTTTGAAAATGGAAGTTATTGGTTTGATATACTCCCAATAAAAAATTCAAAAACACAACTTTATGCAAGCCTAAAGCTTCATAAAAATGGAACTATAACTGGAAAATTAAGAAAAATAAGTTTAGGATATAATGCTCTTTTAAGAAGAGAAGAGATAATAGGCAAAAATAAAGACGATATAACTGCAGAATTTGAAGGTAGATTTAATAATCTAGAAGTCCTTGATTACAAGATTGAAAATGAAGCTAATATATACAAACCTGTAGTAGAAATATTTGAAATTGAAATTGAAGATCTTGATGAGTTTGACAAATTATATTTAAACCCATTTTTTACTGCGCAACACAAGGAAAACCCTTTTAAACAAGAAAATAGACTGTACCCAGTTAATTTTGGATTTCCATTTAAAAATGCCATCAATATTTCATTAGAACTTCCTGAAAATTATAAAATTGAGTCATATCCAGAGTCTAAAGCTTTTACTTTGGTTCAAAATGGAGGAACGTTTAATATTATCACAGAAAAACATGAAAATTCTAGATTGACATTAAACAGTACTGTTGAAATTGATAAACCTGTTTATTCTAATTTAGAATATCATTCACTTAAAAATTTATTTAAACATATTATAAACTCCCAGAGAACACCAATAACAGTCACTAAAAAATAAATATGAAAAAAATTGCTGCTTTATTTATTATACTATTATCATTTCAAGCTTATACACAGGACCAAGAGGATTATACGTTTGGTGAAATTTCTCAAGAAGAATTAAATTTAAAAAATTACAAATTAGATACTACAGCCAATGCGTTAGTTTTATTTGAAACAGGAAATACATCTTTTAAGATAAAAAAAAATACAATTATAATTAGCACTAAGTTTTATAAAAAAATTAAAATTTTTAATAAGGAAGGTTATAAGCATGCCACATTTTCAGTTTCATTATATAACAACAAAAAAAACTCTGAGAAAGTTAAAAAAATTAAAGCTATAACTCATAATCATTCTGGGAAAAACTATTTATTTAAAGATCAAATTTTTGAAGAACGTATAAATGAGAATTGGAAGGAAGTAAAATTCACAATGTCAAATTTAAATGATGGCAGTATAGTAGAAGTTGAATATATAATTGAGTCGCCTTTTAAATTTAATTTAACTGGTTGGGAGTTTCAATCTGATATTCCAAAAAAATATAGTCAATATAAGGCATTAATTCCAGGAAATTACATATATAACCGTAAATTAAGTGGTTATCTAAAATTAAAAATAAACACTTCAGAAATAAAGAAAAACTGCTTTAATGTACCTGGACAAGGGACTTCTGGTTGTGAAAAATTAGCTTATGCTATTGAAAATATTCCAGCTTTTAAAGCTGAAGAATATATGACAGATGGTGATAATTTTAAATCTAAGATAAATTTTGAGTTAACTGAATTTAAGTGGTTTGATGGTACAAATAAAAAATATACTACAACTTGGAATACTGTTGATAAAGAATTTAGGACTGACAAAAACATTGGTGGACAAATAAAAAAAACGAAGTTTTTTAAAAATTATCTATCTACAGAAATAATTGCAATAAATTCTGAATTAGAAAAAGCAAAAGCCGTTTACTATTTCATACAAAATCATTTTAATTGGAATAAAAAGTATAGTATTTTTAAAAATGTAAAAGTTAAAAACGCCTATGAAAATAAAATCGGTAATGTAGGGGAAATTAATATTTCATTAATAAATACACTAAAATCGGCAGGTTTAAATGTAGAATTAGTTTTAATTTCAACTAGAGAGAATGGCTTTGCTACTAAGTTATACCCAGTTATTAGTGATTTTAATTATGTAATTGCAAAATTAAATATTAATAACAAATCTTATTTATTAGATGCTACAGATAAGTTTATGCCCTTTGGGTACTTACCCTTTAGGTGTCTAAATGGTTCAGGTAGAGTTATGGATTTTAAAAATGAAAGTTATTGGTTTGATATAAAAGCTCCTTCAAATTCAAAACTTCAACTGACGGCTAATTTAACATTAAATGAAAATGGCATAATAACTGGGAAACTTAGAAAGGAAAATTTTGGTTATAATGCAATAGCGAGAAGAAAAGAAATAGCAAATAAAACTGATGATGATGTAATTTTAGAATTTGAAAATAATTTTACTAATTTAGAAGCTATAAATTATACTTTTGAAAACAAAACGGAAAAGGAAAAACCGTTAATTGAAACTATTGAAGTTGAAATTGATGATTTAGATTCTGTTACAACAAAATATTTAAATCCATTTTTTGAAGAACAATTAAAAAGTAATCCTTTTAAACAAGAAAATAGGCAATATCCAGTTGATTTTGGATATACAAAAACATTCAATTTAAATTTTTCAATAAAAATTGCTGGCAATTATAAATTTAAATCACTTCCAAAATCTAAATCTATTTCTTTACCTAAAAATGGAGGTCGTTTTACCTATTTAATTGAAAAGGTTAATGAAAATCAAATTAATCTTTTAAGTAAAATAATTATAAATAAACCTATTTTTTTTAATTCTGAGTATGAGTTTTTAAAAGAGTATTTTAAAATTATAATAAACAAACAGGCACAACTTATAACAATCACTAAAAAATAAAGCTTTGAAAAAAATTTTAGTACTATTACTTTTAATTAATGCATTTAATTTTTACGCACAAAATAACGCTAAATATATATTTGGTTTCCCTACAAATGAGGAACTTAATTTAGATAAATATGAACTAGATTCAACAGCTAATGCTGTTATTTTAATTGATTTAGGCACAACATCATTTGTAAATATAATTGATGAAGAGACTGGAATAAAATACAGAAGAGTTAGTACAACATATTATCAAAAAATCAAATTTTTTAATAAAGAAGATTTTAGGTACGCAACATATAGAATACTACTTAGTAATAAATCAGTACTAAAAGAAATTAAAGCTATTACGCATAATAGTGTTGAAAAAACTAATTTGAGTAAAGAACTTATTTATGAAAAAAGAGTAAGTAAAAGCAAAAGAGAGGTTAAATTTACAATGCCAAACTTAAAAGAAGGTAGTATAATTGAAGTTGAGTATACAGTTATAACACCAATACGATTTAACTTAATCAGTTGGTCATTTCAATCTGAAATACCCACAAAATTTAGCCAATTTAAAGCTTCAATACCTGGGAATTATGTATTTAACAGAAAACTATCTGGATTTTTAAAATTAAAGACAAATACTTCAGAAGTAAAGAAAAACTGCTTTATTATATCTCATTTTGAAAGAGCTTCAAGCTGCGAGGTTGTTACTTACGCCATGGAAAACATACCTGCATTTATTGAAGAAGAATATATGACAAATAAACGCAACTTTATATCTAATATTAAATTTGAATTATCTTATGTTCAAAAACTTGATGGAAGAAAAGACAAGTACACATCAACTTGGAAAGAAGTAGACAAAGAGTTTAAAACCGATAATAATATTGGTGGACAGTTAAAAAAATATAAATTTTTTGAAGAAAAAATTCCTTCAAAAATAAAAATACTTTCTACAGAATTAGAGAAAGCAAAAGCAATTTATAATTACATTCAAAACCATTTCACTTGGAATGAGTATATGGGTGTTTTTAATGATATAGATTGTAAAAAAGCGTTTGAAACTAAAACGGGAAATGTTGGGGAAATTAATCTATCATTAATAAGTGCTCTTAAAACAGTAGGTATAAATGCTGAGCTGATGTTAATTTCTACAAGAGATAATGGCTTTCCAACAAAGCTACACCCTGTTATATCAGACTTTAATTACTTTATTGTAAAGGCAACTATTAATAATAAAACTTATTTATTAGATGCTACAGATAAATTAGTTCCTTTTGGTTTATTACCAATTAGATGCCTAAATGGCTATGGTAGAGTTATGAATTTTAAAGAGCCAAGCTATTGGCTTGATATAGTGCCCGAGAATAATTCTAAAACTCAGTTAAGTGCTAGCTTAAAATTAAATAACGATGGCACTATAACTGGAAAAATTAGAAAAGCTAGTTTTGGATATGATGCACTTCTTAGAAGAAAAAAAATGTTAAATAAAAGTGATGACGATATAATAAGTGAATTTGAATCTCAATTTAACAATTTAGAAATAGTTGACTATAAATTAAGTTCTAAAAATGATATTGACAAACCAGTAATAGAAACAATTGAAATTTTAATTGAAGACGAAGTAGATTTTACTAATTATTATTTAAATCCATTTTTATCTGAACAAATTAAAACAAATCCATTTAAATTAGAAAACAGATTATACCCTGTTGATTATGGATTTCAGAGAAAATATATTGTCAATTTCTCGCTTGAAATAGCTGAAGGTTACGTAATAAATTCATTTCCAAAATCAAAAGCATTAACATTACCTGAAAACAGTGGTAGTTTTAAATTAATGAGTCAAAAAATTAATGAGTCAAAAGTTACTCTTAGCAGTACATTTAAAATTAACAAACCTATTTTTTATAGTTCTGAATATCAGCTACTAAAAATATTATATAATCAAACTATAAGTTCTCAAAAAACACCTATTGAAATAAAAAAAATACAATAACAACAATTAAAATAAATTATTTATTTTAGTGCATACGTTTATCACAACATAATTTTGAAACAAAAATCAAATCATACAAATTGGAAATCAAAACTTCATGAAATAATTTATGAAGCAGATACAAAAGAGGGAAAATGGTTCGACATTATTTTAATACTTACAATTTTAGTAAGTATTTTATTAGTAATGCTAGAAAGTGTTGAAAGTTTTGATAATAAGTATCATAACTTCTTAAACGTATCTGAATGGGTTATTACCATTTTATTTTCAATAGAGTATATTGCACGCATAATTACTATAAAAAAGCCTTCACGGTATATATTTAGTTTTTATGGAATTATTGATTTTTTAGCAACAGTACCAAAATATTTATCTTTCATTTTTGTAGGTACACACGCACTAATAGCACTACGTGCTTTGCGTTTACTTAGGGTATTTAGAATATTAAAATTAGCGCGCTATTTAGGAGCTTCAAGAAGTTTAGTTTCAGCTTTAAAAGCAAGTAGAATTAAAATATCAGTCTTTTTATTTAGCGTTTTAGTAATCACCATTATTTTAGGTACAGTTATGTATTTAATTGAAGGTCCAGAAAATGGATTTACAAACATTCCGCACAGTATGTATTGGGCTATTGTTACACTAACTACTGTTGGTTATGGAGATTTAGCACCACATACACCTTTTGGTCAATTTATTGCAAGTTTAGTCATGATTTTAGGATATGGTATTATTGCCGTGCCTACTGGAATTGTAACTTCTGAAATGACAAAACAAGACGATAAAATTAGTACAAATACACAAAATTGTACTAACTGCTCTCACGATACACATCTTGATAACGCAGAATTTTGTTATAAATGTGGTGAAAAATTACATCATGAATAACTACTTAATTAGTGTTGTTGGTGCTACAGCAATAGGAAAAACAGCTTTAAGCATTAAATTAGCACAACATTTTAAAGCTGAAATTATTTCAAGTGATTCTCGTCAGTTTTATAAAGAAATGACTATTGGTACTGCAGTACCTACTTCGGAAGAATTAGCGGCAGCACCACATCATTTTATACAAAATAGAAGTATTTTTGAAGATTACAGTGTTGGACAATTTGAAAAAGATGCATTGCTAAAATTAGAAGAATTATTTTCTAAAAGTAATGTTGTAATTATGGTTGGCGGAAGTGGTTTATACACAAATGCTGTTATTAGTGGTTTAGATTATTTTCCTGAAGTTAACCCAGAAATAAGAGAAAACTTAAACCTACAACTAAAAAATGAAGGCATTGAGTCTCTTCAAAACAAATTAAAAGAATTAGATATTGAATCGTATAATTCAATTGAAATTGAAAATCCACATCGTTTAATTAGAGCGTTAGAAATTTGTATTGGAACAGGAAAACCATACTCAGAATATAAAAATAAGCCAAAAGCAATACGCAACTTCAATCCTATTAAAATTGGCTTAACTGCTGACAGAGAACTCATGTACAATCGTATTAATAAACGTGTTGGCATCATGTTAGAAGAAGGCCTATTAGAAGAAGCTGAAAAATTACATGAGCTGAAAAATTTAAACGCATTACAAACAGTTGGGTACAGAGAATTATTTCAATATTTTGATGGGAATTGCACATTAGAATTTGCCATTGAAGAAATTAAAAAAAATACACGTAGGTTCGCAAAACGACAAGTAACTTGGAATAAAAAAGACACCGCAATTAACTGGTTTAATTTTGAAACACCAACTTCAGAAATCATTAAAAAAATTGAAACATTAATTTGAAAAATAATAAATTCTTAGTTTTTGGTTATTTATTTGCTTTAGGCGCAACAGCTATTTGGTCTGGTAATTTTATAATTGCAAGAGATTTAAATGAAAGTATTCAACCAATTAGTTTGGCATTTTGGAGATGGGTTGTAGCTGTATTAGTTTTAACTCCGTTTGCTTATAAAAAATTAATTGCAGAATGGAAAGTTCTAAAAAAAAATAGACTTTACCTTTCAATAGTTTCATTTTTAGGAGTTACAATTTTTAATACATTAATATATTTTGCAGGCCATACAACTACTGCTATAAACCTTTCTTTAATTTCAATTACATTTCCAGTATTTATAGTCATTCTTTCTCGTGTTTTTTATAAAGAAGCAATTACAGTAAATAAAGCAATAGGAATTCTACTTGTTTTAATTGGAGTTGTATTGTTAATTACAAAAGGAGAACTTTCAAAACTATTAAATTTATCTTTTGCAATAGGTGATATTTGGATGCTATTGGCTGCTATTATTTTTGCATTTTACAGTATTTTACTTCGAAAAAAACCTACTGAATTAAGTGTCTCCGGATTTCAATTAAGTACTTTTATTTTAGGGCTTGTTTTTATGCTACCCTTCTTTATTTGGGAAACTTTATACTCACCTCCTATTCAATTTGAATCAAAAACCATATTTTCAATTTTATATGTTGGTATTTTTGCATCATTAACAGCTTATATTTTATGGAATAAAGCTATTGTAAAAATTGGTGCAACAAACGCAGGAATAATTTACTATACTTTACCACTTTTCAGCGGATTTCTAGCTTATATATTTTTAGGTGAAGCCATTGGAATGAATCATTTATACAGTTTATTATTTATACTTTCTGGAATTATAATTGCTACGCTTAAGAAAAAATCATACGCTTTAAAATAAATTATCTAAATTTAACTGTTCATTTAATCTATAGTTAATTATGAAAACAATAGCAAAAAACATTTTAGCAGTAATTTTAGGATTAGTTATTGGAAGCATTGTAAATATGGGAATAGTTATGATAAGTGGCTCAATTATATCACCACCAAACGGTGCTGATGTTACCACAATGGAAGGATTAAAAGAATCTATCCACCTTTTTCAACCAAAACATTTTATTTTCCCATTCTTAGCGCATGCAATAGGAACTTTTATAGGTGCTTTAATAACTGCTACTGTAGCTTCAACCTATAAAATAAAATTGGCATTACTTATTGGTATGTTCTTTTTAATTGGAGGAATTATAAATACATTTATGATACCTGCTCCTACTTGGTTTATAGCTGTTGATCTTTTATTAGCCTATATTCCAATGGCTTGGTTAGCTCAAAAAATAAGTGTTAAAAACTAACAATTTATAATTTGAATAGAACTGAACTCAAACAATTTTTAGATGAAAAGGTGTTGGAATACAACCGGCCAAAATTTATTGAAAGTGATCCTATTCAAATTCCTCATCAATTTACTAGAAAAGAAGATATTGAAATTTCAGCGTTTTTGACAGCTACTATAGCTTGGGGAAATAGAAAAATGATTATTAGTAATGCGACTAAAATGATGCAGCTTATGGGTAATTCTCCTTATGATTTTGTGATGAATCATAAAGAGCAGCATTTAGATAGTTTTGTTCATAGAACTTTTAATAGTATAGATTTAACTTATTTTATAAAGGCGCTTAATCATATTTACACAAATCACAATGGATTAGAAAATATATTTAAATTAAATGCCACTTCAGATTCTCTTCAACCAGCAATACACCAGCTAAAGAAACTATTTTTTGAAATGCCGCACCCTATAAGAACCACCAAACATGTTTCTGACCCTTTGAAAGGTTCTGCTGCAAAAAAAATTAATATGTTTTTACGTTGGATGATTAGAGATGATAAAACTGGAGTGGATTTTGGTATTTGGAAAAGCCTTTCACCTGCTCAACTTTCTTGCCCTTTAGATGTTCATTCTGGAAACGTAGCACGTAAATTAGGGTTGCTAACTAGAAAACAAAACGATGCAAAAGCATTAACTGAATTGGATAAAAACTTACGAAAAATGGATAAATACGATCCTGTGAAGTACGATTTTGCTTTATTTGGCTTAGGTGTTTTTGAAAAATTTTAGTATCACAAACTAAATAAAACTCTTTAGTGCTAACTCATAGCTTTGTAATCCAAACCCTGCAATTACACCTTTTGCATTAGGAGCTATATAAGAAATATGGCGAAATTCTTCGCGTGCATGCACATTTGAAATATGAACCTCTATTACAGGTGTTTCAATTCCTTTTATTGCATCTCCAATTCCTATTGAAGTATGTGTATAAGCGCCTGCATTTAAAATAACACCATCAAAACTAAAACCAACTTCGTGTAACTTATCAATCAATTCACCTTCTATATTACTTTGAAAATAATGCAATTCTATGTTTGCATATTTCTTTTTTAATGAATCAAAAAATTCTTCAAAAGTTAAGTTTCCATAAATACTAGGCTCACGTCTACCTAATAAATTAAGATTTGGCCCGTTTAAAATGAGTATTTTTTTCATTTAGTAAAAGTAAATAATTTTTAGGCAAAAAAAAAGGAAGCAAATTGCTTCCTTTTTTTATTATAATATTTCTTTTAGAAAGAAAATAATATACCAGCTCTAACATTAAATAAACCATCATATGTAGTAACATACTTAGCTTCAGTAAAAAACGAAAGTTTATCACTTAAAGGAAATCTTCCTCCTACACCTAAGTTCGCTCCAGTTTCATTATCACTAGCAGATTCTCCGAAAAAATCTAATTTTATTGTAGCCAAATCTAAACCTGCAAGTGCATAAAAAGATTCAGAAAACATGTAATGTGCATTTACATCAATAAATGAAATTTTTAAAGCATTTTCAATTTCAGGAATAAAGTAGTAGTTAGCTGCAAGCTCCCAAGACTCATTAATTGAATAAACAGCATCAACTGCAAATCCAACTTCTTCAATTTCAGTAGAATAACCAGCTGAACCTCCTAATTTAAATTCTTGTGCATTTACACTTACCATAGTAATTACTGCAACTAATGCAGTTAACATAATTTTTTTCATATTTATTTATTTTATTATTAATTAGCCACAAATGTAATATTTACAATTTAAATAATATTAATAATTATTCATTTTTTTAACATAAATATGTACTTTTATCAAAATGAAATGGTTAAAGTTACTACAAGATTATCAATTCTATTTAAAAATAGAAAAAGGGTTGGCAAAAAACTCGATTGAGAGTTATTCTCGTGATGTAAAAAAACTAATAACATATTTAGAAGAAAATGAGATTTCTCTTTCTCCTATTACAATTTCAGAAGAGATTATTCAACAATTTATATATGCTGTTTCAAAACAATTAAATGCGCGTTCACAAGCTAGATTAATATCGGGTATTCGTAACTTTTTTGACTATCTAATTTTTGAAGATTATAGAAAAGAAAACCCAAGCGATTTAATTGAAACACCAAAAATAGGAAGAAAATTACCTGATACTTTAGCCATTGAAGAAATTGATTTATTAATAAACTCCATAGATTTAAGTAAACCACAAGGCGAACGCAATAGAACGATATTAGAAACATTATACAGTTGCGGTTTGCGTGTTTCTGAGCTTATTGCCTTAAAACTTTCAGATTTATTTTTTGATGAAGGTTTTATTAAAGTTACAGGTAAAGGGAATAAACAACGATTTGTACCTATTAACAACCAAACTCAAAAATATATCCAATTATATGTAAATACTATTAGGATTCATATTGAGGTTCAAAAAGGGTTTGAAGACACTGTTTTTTTGAATAGAAGAGGTAAAAACCTAAGTAGAGTAATGATTTTTACAATTATTAAAAATTTAGCTATTAAAGTAGGTATTAAAAAGAAAATAAGCCCACATACTTTTAGACATTCATTTGCAACACACCTTTTAGAACGTGGTGCAGATTTACGTGCAATACAACAAATGCTTGGCCATGAAAGTATTACTACTACTGAAATTTATATGCATTTAGACACTAGTTTTTTAAAAGACGCACTTAATTCTTTTCATCCTAGAAAATAGAAATCCTATTATAATTTTATTTTTATCCTTTTTTTGAGGAATAACACGTCTAAATTCAAGTAACTAACGTTGCAAATCAAGTAATTTAATAGACTTAAATTTGATTAAAATACCATATTTATGAAAACTATAGTAGCTGTTACATCTCAAAATAAAAAAACAATTTTTGACCATGCTGGTAAATGTAGAAACTTTATAATTTACACTATTAATAATACTATTATTGAAAGCAAAAAAATATTAGAGTTAAACAAAGAAGAAACGTTGCATGAAACTTCACATGCTGAAAAAGTGACTAAAAATATTCTTTTTGATGTTGATATTTTATTAACTAGAGGTATTGGTAACGGTTTAATTCAAAAATTAGCAAACCACAGTGTTGCTTGTTATAAAATTGAAGAAACAGACCCTGATATTGCTATAGAAAAATTAATTAATGGAACTTTAGAAGCAATTTCTCCGGTCTCACATCATACTTCAGGCTGTAATTGTAATTGTGGAAGTGGACATCAACATTAATAATGCATACTTTTTAAAAGGGATTAACTAATCGTATAATTAATCCCTTTTTACAAACTACTATCAACCTTAATTCACTATTTAATTAGTTTTAAATTTACCACCTTTTCCTTTACCATTTCCCATTCCTTCAGGGTGCTCTTCATTAAAATGTTCTTCAAACCAAGTTGGTTTTTCTAGTTCATTATCGTACATATATTCAGCTATTTTTACTATTTCATCTTTATTAAAAGGCTGCTTTGGCATCACATTAAATTGCTTTACAGCACCACGCATTAATGCATTTTCAAGTTTTGGATCTAACACCCATTTTGTGATTGCATTAACAAATTCTTCTTTATCTTTATAAGAAACCAAATATCTTCTCTTTATTGCTACCATTGGAGGTGCAATAATATTATCATGTGATGTTGCGGATACTGAATGACAAGCATAACATTTTTGTTGTATCAACTGTAATCTTTCATTATTAATTTTATCTAATTTAATTACTTCGTTCTTTGATGTTTTTGGCTCCTCTTTTGAAAATTTACAGCCAGCAAGAGAAAACATCAATACTATTAATATAAAACTATTTTTTATCATTGTTTAAAATTTTAATTGTTATTACATTGTTCATTGGAAGTCGCAATTATAGCTTCAAATTCATCTATTGAAATATATGTTGGAATATACAAACCTCCATTAAAAATAAGCTGTGCATTATAATTTCTTAAATGATTTCTTGATCCACATTTTAAAGAGCCATAAACATCTAATAAGTCAATATTAGTTGTTCTTTCTTCATTAACTGCTAAATCTTTTATGTCTAAATCTTCAATAATATTTCCAACTTCTAAAGCCTCTACTACAGAAATTGACGATTTCTGAGTTAAATCATTGTAAAGAATTTGCAATTCTGAATTGTTAAATTCTCCCATATTTTCTGAAGCAGGATCTTGTAAATTATACTTGTTTAGAAGTTCTAATACACTATCCATATGCTTTTGTTCGCTGTCAGAAACATTTTTAAAAATTTGTAAACTATACAGATTAAACGAATATAAATATACATCTCTTGCTAGTTTTTCTTCTTCTCTTAAAAAATTTAAATCATCTATTTCCAATTGAGATAGACTGGCTTCTTGTACGCTCACTTCTTCATCATTTTCACTGTCTGAGCAACTACTAATTAATACAGAAGTACTTATTAAAGTAACTAAAATTAATTTTCTCATTATTTTGTTTTTTGTTTATACTATTTAGACTTACAATAGTTGCAAAAGTTTAATACAATAGAGGTAACAAAAGTTACTATACAACATACATATTTTTGTATAAAAAAAAGCTTCCAAATTAATGGAAGCTTTTACTATTATATATAAATAAATTCTTTATCTAAATGCAATTTTACGCATACGTAAACTAAGTGGAGTCACTTCTAAATACTCATCATCTTTAATATATTCCATACACTCTTCTAAAGACAAGTCAATTTTTGGAGCAATTTTAACACTATCATCAGTTCCTGATTTACGAACATTGGTTAATTTTTTTCCTTTCACTAAATTAACTCCCATGTCTTCTTGCTTATTGTTTTCTCCAACAACCTGACCTTTATAAATCTCTTGATTTGGATCAATAAAAAACTTACCTCTATCTTGAAGTTTATCAATTGAGTAAGCTGTTGCTTTTCCTGTTTCAGCTGAAATTATGGCTCCATTATTAGATGTTGCAATTTCACCTTTATGAGCATCAAACCCTCTAAGTCTATGATTTATAATTGCTTCACCAGCAGTAGCTGTTAAAATTTTATTACGCAAACCTATTAAACCACGAGAAGGAATATCAAACTCTAAATGTTGTAAATCACCTTTTGGTTCCATTACTAACATATCTCCTTTTCTAAGACTAACTAAGTTAATTGCTTTACTTGCAGACTCTTCAGGTACATCTATTACTAAAGTTTCATACGGCTCACATTTAACACCATCAATTTGTTTTATAATTACTTGAGGTCTACCAACTTGTAATTCATAACCTTCTCTTCGCATTGTTTCAATTAATACTGATAAATGCAAAATTCCACGTCCAAAAACATTAAATTTATCTTCAGTATCAGTATCTTCAACTCTTAATGCTAAGTTTTTTTCAATCTCTTTATATAATCTATCACGTAAATGACGAGAAGTTACGTATTTACCTTCCTTACCATAGAATGGAGAATTATTAATTGTAAATAACATACTCATTGTAGGCTCATCTACTTTTAATCTAGGCAATGCTTCTGGGTTTTCTAAATCTGCAATGGTATCTCCAATTTCAAATCCTTCAATACCTGTAATAGCACAAATATCTCCACTTCTTACTTTAGAAGCTCTATCTTTTCCTAAACCTTCAAAAGTGTGTAATTCTTTAATTCTAACTTTTTTAGTGCTTCCATTTGCTTTACAAAGCATATAGTCTTTCCCTTCTTCTAAATCTCCTCTAAAAACACGTCCAATAGCAATTCTACCAACAAAAGAAGTAAAATCTAATGATGTAATTTGCATTTGTGGTGTTCCTTCTTGATAAGGAGCTGTAGGAATATTTTCTAAAATTGAATCTAAAAGTGGTATTATATTATTTGTTTCATCTTTCCAGTCATAATTCATCCAACCATTTTTAGCAGAACCATACACTGTTGCAAAATCTAATTGTTCTTCAGTAGCATCTAATGCAAACATTAAATCAAATACTTTATCGTGGACTAAATCTGGTGTACAGTTTTGTTTATCAACTTTATTGATAACAACAATTGGAGTTAATCCAAGTTCTAAAGCTTTACCTAACACAAAACGCGTTTGAGGCATTGGCCCTTCAAAAGCATCAACTAATAATAATACACCATCAGCCATTTTTAATACACGTTCTACTTCTCCTCCAAAATCGGCGTGACCAGGTGTATCAATAATGTTAATTTTAACATCTTTATATGTTATAGAAACGTTTTTTGATAAAATAGTAATACCACGTTCACGTTCTAAATCGTTATTATCTAACAATAAATCTGTTCTTACTTTACGCTCATCTAATATATGAGCTTGGTCAATAATTTTATCAACCAACGTAGTTTTACCGTGGTCAACGTGAGCTATAATAGCTATGTTTCTAATAGATTGCATATGCTTATTTTTAAGAAGTTGCAAAAGTAGTTGTTTTATTTGGTTTAATGTAACAAAAGTTAAAGAATGATAGATATCATTAAAATTATAAATTTAACTCATTAAGTTTGTAATTAAACTATCTAATTATGAACTTATCAAATAGTATTGCATTATTCAATTGGAATTGGGGTATTTTTGG
>Ga0209345_10002318_pt1 | contig 21196 bp, 20 predicted proteins | sample Cruoilmetagenom7_FD_187294 | JGI IMG/M metagenome (GOLD analysis project Ga0209345, IMG submission 187294) | Oil polluted marine microbial communities from Coal Oil Point, Santa Barbara, California, USA - Sample 7 (SPAdes) (version 2) | ecosystem: Environmental > Aquatic > Marine > Oil seeps ... | reverse complement strand
CTCTCATGGTTTGCAAGAGCAAACCACTGCCGGGCAATGGGCCGAATGGTTCTTTCGTTTCTTCATTGTGAATCGTCTTTCTAATAAGTCGATCCATCTTAACTGCTGGTCCGAAATCCCGCGACCATCGCTGGCAGTGGTGGTGGGGTCTAAGACAGCCTGAACAAGACCCTTACGGAAACCGCGCTTGTGGAGATCGTGACCTAGAACTTCACGGCGGTCACCTTCGTTGGCGAGACCCACGACTTGCGAGACCATCGTTTCGGCTTCGTCGTTGTCGACTTCCCATTGCTCTCTCGTTGAAAGGGATGTTTCATTGCGAGCAAGGGATACTCGACGGTCCCATTCTCGAATCAGAGCTTCCTGCCAGTGAACTAGAACCGCGCCTGTCTTGCGTGTGTAGGCTGAAAGGTTTGGGTCTTCGAACGCATGCTTGCAGTCAGTTGGCCACGCTCTACGGAATCGTTTCCGCCCACCTGCAATTTCGTCGACATGTTTCAGTTTCAAGATTACCACCATGATTTTGTCTCACTTTTTGTCCCAATAATGTCTCAGGACAGTGGCAAAAGCTCAGTAAATCAAGGAAATAAGGCTATTCGGAAAAGCCTGTGGTGCCCAGGAGAGGCATCTAGACCTTGCACCAGCACGGCCCATGATATGCCACAGATCAGGAATATCATGCCAAGATAGTGCCTTAGCTATTCCAACGTGTGTCATGGTGTTGCATAGTATCCCAGACACAAAGGTGGACAGGGAGGTGGACGCATGGCACGACCTTTACACAAACTTTCAGCGATGCAGGTTAAATCATTGCCGCCGGGAAAACACTCTGACGGAGCGGGACTTTGGCTTCATCGCCGAGATGACGGCGGAGGGCAATGGTTTCTGCGGGTGACCATCCACGGACGTCGCAGGGAGATGGGTCTCGGATCGGCGACAGAGGTTTCCCTCAAAGAGGCCAGACAATCTGCTGAACATTGGCGGGCGGTCGTTCGCCAAGGTTTAGACCCCATTAAGGAACGTGAAAAGGAAAAGCGCGAGGCTGTACGTAACCTTCATTGCCTAGCTGACGTTGCACTTGATGCGTTCGAAAGCCGCAAGGCGGAACTGAAGGGCGACGGGAAGGCTGGAAGGTGGTTTTCACCGCTTGAATTGCATGTTCTCCCAAAGCTGGGCAAGGTTCCTGTCGCGGATATATCTCAGATCGACATACGGGACACTCTGAAGCCCATCTGGCACGCTAAGGCTGATACGGCTAGGAAAGCCCTCAATAGGCTCAGCATCGTCCTTAAGTACGCTGCGGCCCTTGGGCTGGACGTGGATTTACAAGCAACGGACAAGGCCAAGGCATTATTGGGTAAGACGCGGCACACACCGAAGCACATTCCCGCCATGCCGTGGATCGAAGTCCCCGAATTTTATCGAACCCTTGAAGTGCCGACGACAACAAATCTGGCGCTCAGGATGCTGATCTTAACGGCAGTCCGCTCTGGCCCCATAAGGTTCATGCGATATGACGAAATCGAAGATGACATCTGGACGATCCCAGCTGCGCGAATGAAGGGCCGGTTGGGTAGCACATCTGATTTCCGTGTGCCTTTGTCCAGCGAAGCAATCCGGGTAGTCGATCAGGCTCGGCCCTTTGACCGTGATGGGCATATCTTCCCCGGTCTAACGAAAGGTGTGATCTCGGACATGACCATGGGGAAGCACATGCGCACATGTGATCTGCCCTATCGGCCCCATGGCTTTAGATCGAGTTTTCGCGACTGGACGGCAGAACGGACCAGTGTGCCAAGAGAGATTGCAGAGACATGTCTGGGTCACGTCAGCGGCAGCCAAGTTGAGCGTGCATATCGGCGGACAGACTATCTCGAACAGAGGCGCGAGATCATTGAGGCTTGGGGCGATTTCGTCACCGGAAAAGATCGAGGAAGGGAGGAGATATACGATGACTTCTGAGCCAGTGCCCGGTGAAATCCCACAAGGTCAGGCGCTGCTTGCTGAGCTTGGGCGAATGTATGAACTCGGCGACAAGACCGCATTGTACGATGCCATATCGGTTTCCAACCAAACGGACACGGGCTTGCCGGACTGGGCGGCTGACGAACTCAAGCAATTGGTACTGCATCGTTGGAGGGGCAATATTAAAACATGGAAAGGAACTAAGCAGCCTCTCAAGAGTGGGTACAAGAAGTTGCTGGCGAACTTCGTTCGAGCACAAGTGTTTAACAAAATCAAATGCTTCTTTGAGGACAAGAAGACATACAAGCGAATGCCAACTATCTGCATACAAGCTTGGTATGACGGGGAGCTTGAGAAATTCCCTGAAAGCAATGAGGGTGCAGTCGAGATTGCTAACTTGGTACTTGCAAAGACGGCGTTTGGCGCGATCTCCTTCGAGACCTTCGCGGACCAGATGTCGTTCAAGCCGGATAAAGATGCTTATAGGGAAGCGAAGACCTTAGTCGCCTCTCAAGGCACAAAAAAGCCCGACGCAGGCCCAGACGAAGAAGCGGTTGATTTCTTCCGTGAGCTTTTGGAACTGCCGCTCAGCTTTGGTGATCGAGAGAGTGAAGTTTTGTTCGAGCTGCGGCAACCGGGTCAATTCTGGGGGCCACCGTCTGGAGATCCACCGGACTGGGTCTGAAAACTCCTAGAGACAGATTAGGCGTCAACCCGCGACAACTTCGGAGTTATCGTGGATGGAATGCTCGGTGCTCTTCAGATTAATCTGTGTCCCAGTGAAACGCAGGAGCACCCACATGAGCTACCCAGCAGTCAAATACATCACCTTCCAAGACCTCTGCCTAAAACTTGGAGGACGTTCACGGTCGAGCATATACCGCGACATCAAAAAAGGCCGCATCCCGAGACCGATCAAAATAGGTGCCCGGGTCTTGTGGCGAGAGGACGAATTGCAGGCGGCTTTGGACAGCATTCGGGTATTGAATGGGGACGAAAACGCCTAGTCATGCGTCATCAATCCTGCAATTTCCGCACAGTGAAGGTTTATAAGTCGGCAAACCCAATAAGCTGAAAACATACAGATCATTTCAGTAAAGTCAGAAATTTGGCTAGCCAATAAAAAAAGCACTAGCTCGCATTCCATACTAAATTTGAAGCGTAACTACTCCAATTCTTCGTGAACTCAATATCACTTTCTGTCCTAATCTGTTCCATTCTGTCTCAGGAGGCTCCTTCCATGAACACGCCATTTGTGAAATACTTGAGAATAAGGGACCTTCGTATCAAACTCGGTGGCCGGTCTCGATCCAGCATCTATCGTGATATTGAGCAAGGTCGCTTACCAGCTCCTACCGGGAAGGGAAAACGTCCTCTTTGGATTGAGGACGAGGTCGATGAGTTCCTCAGCAATCACCGCGTTGGCGGAACTCAGCCGTGATCACCTTCAAAACTAAGGTCCCCATTCCATTCGGGGCTGACCCGAAGAAACTAGCAGCCATCGGGCTTTACAAGGCTCACCGGGCGATCTTCCTCCAATCCGAGGGCGGTGACGCAAAGAACAAGGAATTAATCGCGCAGCTTGGTAAAGCCATCAAGTTTGAGGAAAAGTTCAGGGCTAAGCTGAAAAAAGAGCGGGCCAAAGGCGTCGCGCCGTTCAAGAATATGGCGAAGACATACTTCTCAAACAAGCGGTGCCTGCTTGTCGCTCTATTTGAAGACAACGCGCGCCAACCCTTTCAAGATCGCTTGTCGCTTGAACAGCTAATCGCTCTAGCAAATCAATATGACATCCCCAAGGACTTGGATGAACCCGCCAAGATGTGGACCAAGAAAAAGTCCTCAGGGACGGGCGAGCGGATCATATGCGCCTTCGGCCCCGTAGCGCGCGCGGCGCAGCGCATGGGCGTCAAACTCCTGCGCACAACCTACCTGCCGCAGGAATTCCAGTTCACCCACCTTGGCTCAGCCAAGAAAGTTCAATTGGCCATGAGCCTCATCAAAGAGAAAGGATACACACATGTAGCAGAGATCGACATAAAAGATTTCTTCCCCAGCTTTACCGAGGAAGAACTTATCGCCGCCTTACCCCTCCCCACAGAGGCGGTAAAGCACATCGTGATGGCAAACAGCGCGGACTGGACCCCATGCTATACCTATACATCACACTCATATATCATATCCCCTCCAGGCATACCACAGGGCAGTGCATCCTCCGCTGAAGTAGCGCATTGGTGCGTAGCACAAATGAAGATCGCAAAGGTTGAAGGCGTCGAGGTTATCAACCACGCTGATAACTTTTTCATCTTCGCGAAGTCCCAGCCACTTATGGAGAAAGCATCCAAAGCCCTGAGTTCTGGCATTGCTGGGCTGCCGGGGGGGGAATTCAACGGAAAAATAGAACAGGCAGGCGAGGTTGCGAAAGGGTTCCGCATGCTTGGGTGTTGGGTCTCCGTCGACAAGAAAGGGGAGATCGTCGTCAACCCTACTGAGACCAACTGGAACAAGATGAAGAACCGAGTGAGGTTGCAGAAGATGAGACTGCACTCCCTGCTGACGGCGGCGACACTGGACGATGATCCCAAACTCCGCATGCAGGGGCTTCAAGATTACCTCCGCCTTGAAAGCATTTGCCAAGGTTGGATGCAGGCATTCAAGTTTTGCGGCCCCCACATGAAAGACGTGGAGAACGAGCACGCCTTTGATCTGGCCTTGATCTGTCACATCTATGACATCACGCAAGAAGAATTGCAGCCGCTTAAGGACGCATCCACAATGGTAACGGTCAAATGGTATAGTGGGAAATAGCTTAAATTGGCCAGCCGAGTATTTGAATTTTTATGACTTTAATTTTTCGCGGTGCACCAAGCATAAGAAACTAAGTTCAGCGTTATTATTAAAGGAGTTTCTTCATTATCCAATCCTTGGTGCACCGGGGGTAAAGGGCACCATCAAGGCATTGTGCTATCGTTAAAGAAGTTCGGTGCCCTCCAAGTGCATGAGAGGCGCAATTCGCCATTCATCATGCTCCACTAAACGTGCATTCCATTAGTAGTTGGCGCTAAAGGTCAATGGCAGATATGCGGGACTTTGTTGCCGTTCGTCATATCTCACCCAACGTCTGCTCCCAGCCCAAAGCGGACTCGCCTATCCCACACCTATGGCGGCAAGTCGAAGTTCGCTGCGGTTGCAAACCTTCCGGCTCAAATCTCGAAAAGCAGCCGTTCGACCTCCAATTGACTAATTATTATGGCAATGACCGCTGTGAGCCCAAAGCGGCAAATGCCGCACTGCAGAGTTACAGATCAGTGTTTCCCTGCTGGCTCAACGGCAGCAAACAGATTCAACTGCAACCATGTTGGAAACGCATTCCTAAATGCGCTTGGTCCGTGCAATTCAATCTTGCCGTTGTTTATTGCCGCTGAGATCGGAGTGTCACCATTCCAGACCTCGGTCATGGTTCGAACTGTTGTGGTGACGTAGAGATCAACCTCGTAATCCGGGTCAGAGATGCAAAGATCGACACCTTCTGTCGATTTCACCAGCCAATACAGAGCATCGTTCTTTGGCGCATCCGTAAACTCAAAACAGAGGCAGGTGCGGGCATTGGGCATCGCATCCACGTTGATCCGTCGCCGGACATCCCACATCAACAAATCAGGGTCGAGATCATCGTCGCTGAGTTGCCCACGTACCCAGCGTTGTCCCCAGACGCCCAGGGTTTCAACCATTGGCTTGAGTTCCCAGCCTGCTTCGGTCAGTTCATACCCTTTCGTGCTTTCCACGCGCTGGATGACCCCCGCTCTTTCCAGATCGGCTAGGCGTTTGGTCAGGAGTGACGGCGATATTCTGGGCATACCCCGGTGAATTTCGCTAAAGCGAGAACTGCCGCAAATGAGTTCCCTAAGGATGAGAGCGGTCCAGCGTTCGCCAATAACTTCAAGTGCTTTGGCGATTGAACAAAATTGGCCATAAGATTTCATGACAGGCACTCTATCAGATTGCCCTTCGCAATACTACAGAAGTTGAAGTAGAGAGAATATCCCTCCGCTGCTACGTCTGGTGAAACAGCATCAATCGGAGGAAGACAATGCTCGCATTCAACGAAAAAGTTGCCCAACACTACACGCACGGATCACTTGGTGACGTGGTGCATGCTGGCCTTGAAACAATGAAGCAGGCTTCAGATGCTAGTCCGGTCGATCTTCTGGCCGGTGTGGATGAATTTCACATGGGTGGGCGCCCGGCTACAGAGGCACTGGCAAAGACGCTGTGCCTCAATGAAAGTACAAAGGTTCTGGATGTTGGCTGTGGTTTGGGTGGCACTGCGCGCTTTTTGGCAACCACATACGGATGCCAGGTGTCTGGAATTGATCTAACGCCTGAATACATCGAAGTTGGCCGCCACTTGAATGAAGGCGTTGGCCTTGATGATCAGATTGACCTCAGCGTTGCCAGCGCCACCGATATGCCATTTGACGATGCCGGGTTTGACCGTGCATTGATGTTGCATGTGGGTATGAACATTGCCGACAAGCCCGCCTTGATGAACGAGGTTGGCCGCGTGGTGAAGCCCGGCGGATATTTCGCTCTGTTCGACGTGATGCGCGTGGGGCCAGAGCCCATCCAATACCCTGTGGCTTGGGCGGCGGATGAAAGCACATCCTTCGTTGGCTCCGTAGATGAATACAGCTCAGCGCTTGAAGAGGCCGGGTTTGAAATCATCGACGTGGTTGAAAAACGGGACGTCGCTCTGAAGTTTTTTGAAGCAATCAAGGCGCGATTGGCAAATGGTGGTCCGCCACCGCTTGGCCTTCATATCGTCATGGGCAGTGATGCGAAAATTAAGGTCGGGAATATGCACGCCAATGTTGAAAAGGGCGCGATTTCACCGGTGCAAATTTTGGCAAAGCGCCTCTAAGGCAGACAAACTGCAGGCCCTCACACTGACAGAAACTCAATACGGGACGCAAAAACAAATGAACTATTCTGAGTGGATATACGGCTTTGGAGGTGGATTAATCATTGGCAGTGGGGGATTGCTTTTCCTGTTGGTCAACGGGCGAATCCTGGGTCCGAGCGGCATTCTTGGTGGGTTGGTCGATGGCACCGGGCGTGAAAACCGGGGTGAAAGGCTCAGCTTCATCATTGGCCTCATCGTCTCGGCGACAATCGCCGCTGTGTTGATGGGACGCGACAATACGGAAATCACTGACAATCTGGTGGTTATCATCGCCGCCGGAGTGTTGGTTGGGATCGGTACGCGTATGGCCAATGGGTGCGTCGGTGGTCATGCGGTCTGCGGCATTTCACGATTTTCCTTACGCGGGATCGCGGCCACAACTATTTTCGTGACAGCGGGTGCGACGTCTGTTTTGGTCCTCCGTCATCTTTGGGGGGTGATCTGATGCGAAATCTTTTTGCTTTACTCTGCGGGGCCCTTGGTGGCGCTGGTCTGGTTGTTTCGGGCATGACCAGCACCGTCAAAATTCAGGGCTGGCTGGACTTCACTGGCAGTTGGAACCCGACATTGGGTTTTGTGCTAGCAGGCGCATTGATCCCGATGATGGTGGCCTGGCGGCTTGCGAGAGTTCAAAATGTAGCCGCTCTGGGGGAACCCATTCCCAGACATCCACACCAGAGGATCGAGGCGAATTTGGTTATCGGTTCGATTGTTTTTGGTGTCGGTTGGGGCTTGGTAGGATTGTGTCCAGGCCCAGCGATTGCGTCAATTGCATTCGGTGGCGTCGAAGGGCTAGTTTTTTTGGCGGCAATGGCCTTGGGTATGGTTCTGGCCCCTCGATTTAGACTTCGTCTTGAAAACAGGTGGCAGGTAGTGAGTTAGAGAGCAATAGCGCGTCTACACATGCGTGACTACGCGGGCTTCTCCAGGACATGCTACCAGCATCTCGACTACAACCAATGGCCGCTTCGTCCGCTCAGCGACCATTGGCACTGGTTTTTGTTGATATTCGCTGACTAAAAGACTCGGATGACGGCAATGAGCCCAGAGTGACAGATGCTGCATCCCGCACCAACGGCGGGTATGCGCAGTTAGTGTACTTTGCAAAGTCGTGCGAATGGCCCATATCGAACCTTGAAGAGGTCTATCCAGCTGTGATGCAGCTTTTCTAAATCAGACATCCACGCGGTGTGTAGAATTTCTTCCTTCGGGAAGGTCTGACATTTGGACTACGTTAACTAAATGGTTTCATTTTTGGATTGGCCACATGCGCCAAGTTTAAACGGCGCATGCGTTTTTCACGTCAGTACGGTTTCGAAAAGATCAACCCATCCAGATCAATCAATTTTAGGTATGACGATGCCACGGTTGATCACCCAGAGACCAAAACCGCGGCACCACATATTACATTTAGTCGCCGATTGCGATCCCTTCACGTCGCGGATCTGCGCCACCAAGCAACTGCTCCCCTAAAGAAATCGCGTGGATCCCTGAGTTTAGGTCGCGGGCATTCATCCTGAACCCAAGATCCGTTAGAGCCGCAACAAAAACTTCGGCCGTGCTGCCTTGTTCGACGTCATATGTGCCAAATCGGTTCACCAAGTGAGGCATAGCAACAGCCTGTTGTACGTCCATTCCCCAATCAAGATGTGCGATGATCGTCTGGGCAACGTATCCAATGATCCGGCTACCACCCGGGCTGCCAACCACAAGAATGGGTTCGCCGTCTTTTATAACAATTGTTGGCGCCATGGAGGACCGAGGGCGTTTGCCCGGCTCAATCCTGTTGGCGATTGGCACACCGTTTGAATGGGTCCGGAAACTGAAGTCGGTCAGCTCATTGTTCAATAGGAACCCACGTACAAACAGACGACTGCCAAAGCCGTTTTCAATTGTCGTCGTCATGGAAAGCGCGTTGCCGTAGCTGTCGACGATTGAAATGTGGCTGGTCGATGGAAGTTCGATCGATTGATCATCCGCCAAAAGCATCGCGTGATCCCACGCAGGCTCACCCGGCGCAACGCTTTCAAGCGCTGTGTCGGATCCTTGGATCAACGCTGCGCGCTCCTTTAGATAACTTGGCGCAACCAAGCCCTTTGTTGGCACAGGCACAAAGTCGCTGTCGGCTATATATCTGCCACGGTCTGCAAACGCGAGCCGCGAGGCATCCCCAATAATACGCCAACTTTCAGGACTGTCAGCCCCAAGGGCCGCCAGATCGAATTGATCGGCAATTCCAAGAATTTGACCAACCGTCAACGCCCCGGATGAAGGTGGGCCCATGCCGCACACATCAGCATCACGGTATTGGGCGCAAACAGCAGGGCGCTCTATAACTTGGTAGGCTGCAAGGTCCGCCATTGAAAGCAGGCCAGGATTTCCGTCTGCCGAGCGAACTGCAGTCACGATATCCTCGGCAATAGCGCCTTCATATATAGCGTCTGCCCCGCGCGCAGCGATTTGCCGAAGCACCTCTGCAAAGTCATCATTGGTGAGGCGTGTACCGGCTTTAAGCGGCGTACCGTTGGGCGCGAAATAGTCGGCTGTTGGTCCAAAACGGCCCAGCCGTTCCGCGTCGTTGGCAATCGAGGATGCCAGCCGCTCAGAAACGGAGAACCCATCCTCGGCGTGGGTGATCGCGGCATCAAAGAGTGAGCCCCAGTTCGCACGCCCCCAGCGGCGATGCGCCTCTTCCATCAAGCGAGGCGTTCCGGGAGTACCAACAGACAGGCCCCCGACAACCGCGTCAAAGAACTTGAGTGGTTCGCCATTCGCGTCTTGAAAAACGGTGGGCGTGACCGCCATTGGCGCGGTTTCGCGCCCGTCCAACGTCGTCAATTCGCCGCTGGCGGCATCATACCAAACCAAAAATGCACCGCCCCCCAATCCGGAGGACTGAGGTTCAACCAGACCAAGCACGGCTTGGACTGCAACCATTGCATCAGCCGCCGTTCCTTCGTCGCGCAAGACTGCCGCGCCGGCCTCAACGGCCAATGGGTTCGCGGCCGCAATCATCCAATCGTCAGCTATAACGGGCGTACCATTTGCCTTGCTCGCAAGCGCTGCATTTGCGGCATCGCTGAGGCCGGAAAATTCAACAGTCAGCACTGTATTTACTTCCGGTGCCACGCCGTCTGCGGCATCCTGTGCGTAGCTTGGCCCTGTTGCCATCGCCGCAACCAGTGCCGTTAAAATCGCAACATTGTATTTCATGAAAATCTCCAAAATTTGAATCAATTCAGCGAAAAACGCGCATGAGCGATCTGAATGTCAAAATTCCCGCTAGAACCAAATATGCAAGTGCCGCGAACTTACACTTTCCCTCCTTGGTGTCAAAACCCATCTACCGCTTTGGGCTGATCGCCGTCATTTGGCACGGCTGGAACCACAGGTGCTTTGTGAAAAAATCGTGATTGTTCTTGTGCTGGTGCCAACACCGCGACCATGCTTTATGGTAGATTAGGCACAATAATAGGGTAGGCGAAATCCATGGCAGAACGGTTTGAGCGCCACTGTCAAGGTTGGACACAAGAGGAAACTCAAAAACGGCACCTATTGGTGGCAAAGGGGATGGGCTTAAAGGCCATTGCCAAAGCACTCATACGCTCTGGGGAATCGACCAAAAATGGAGCGAAGCTTGACAAGATAAGAATTCGAAAGGCACGCTGATTTCAGTGTTATTAGTGTGCCCCTGTCGTTCTCTACAGTCACGACCAAGGACTGCTTTGGGCTGGCAGCAGTCGTTGGGTCAGATATGACGAACGGCAACAAAGTCCGCTGAGCCGTCCTTCGCCTCTTAGAAATGAAGCGCTTTCGACTAAGGGCCGCTTTGGGGAAGCTGCACCGCAGCGGCAGGAAGTCAGATGAATGGCAGTTGTGGGTCGACCACGCGACTTTGCAAAGCTCACTTTCTGCGCAATGCTGCCGTTGGCCCTTCGCATGGTGATGGTCAATATGGGCTAAAACCAGCCATTTGCTGCGATCGCGATCTTCCATGTGACACGCGCCCCTACATACAAAAGACGGAGATGAACCCAACCATGTATGATCATCCCGTGCACTTGAGATCAAATACCGTGTCATTGTGCTTCACGAAATGCCAAGGAAAACGACTTCGCTACGCCCCAACCGTTTGCTCATCGTTGAGGATGCGATAAACAGACGCCCGCCCAATCCCAAGCTGCCTAGCTATCTCTGAGGGACCTATGCCCCCATCATGCAAGTCTATCACCTCTTTGGACTTGGCGCGTGCGGTCGGTTTTCGCCCTTTGTATTTGCCCGCCGCCTTCGCCTTTGCGATGCCCTCCCTCTGACGCTCAAGCATGATGCCCCGCTCAAATTCGGCCATGCCCCCGAGGACAGTTAGGATCAGCTTACCGGTCGGCCCCGCTGTATCTATCCCCAGTCCCAGAATTCGGAGATGCGCCGACTTGGCAGAAAGATCATCCAAAATCTGCATGAGATGGCTGACGGAGCGAGCAAGTCGGTCTAGCTTGGTCACAACCAGCGTGTCCCCTTCCCTGATATAGTCCAGAACAGCAGCCAGCTGGGTGCGGGCTTCGATATCCACGGAGGATACCTGTTCCTCAAAAACCTTGTCGCACCCTAGCTTCTCAAGTTCCTCTAGCTGGGTATCCAAACCAGCTTTCTGGTCAATCGTTGAAGTTCTTGCATAGCCGATCAGCATTCTCGTCTCCTGTCTCATTGATATCTAAGATTATGAGGCACAACTGTCTCAAAAGCAAGATTAGATGTATTTGGGACAGGCCATAAGGTGTTTTGAAGATGTCTCACGGGGGCAAGCCCTATTGGACAAATCTCGCTGTTTCCGGCCCATACCAGACATCGGCTGAGGGTTCATATGCTGCAATGCGGCTTCTTGAAAGCGGACATCAATTAGGTTCGCCCAAAAGTGGCTTCACCGGTTCAATGCAGTATCGCTTTCCGAACTCGCGGAGCACCATCTCGAGCGGAGACAAGCTTTCGTCAAGTAACTCTTTGCTGGAGATTTGGACCAAATCAGAAAACATGTCATCTTTTCGTAGTTACTTTGCTTCGGACCGCTGTGGCGGTTGTTCTCATCGCTCGACTTGCATGAACGGCTGCCCACTATTCGATGATCTTGTTGTATGCGGAAACCGCTAAGTCCAAAACTAGCGACTCGGAGGTGGATGCTTGACCAATTTTGAACGGCTGATATTTACCCACTGACAGATTGCCTTCGCACGTGCAGCGAATGTCCGGAATCCGCCCATTTCTTCGCAAGACCCCCAACTCGAACGAGCCAGCGAGTGTGTCTTAGGGTGGACTAATGGGTGGATAGAAATAAAGGACTTCCCATTAAGTGGTTGGTTTATTTAAATAAATGGGGATTTTTTGGTGCCCAGGAGAGGACTCGAACCTCCACATCCTTGCGAATACTAGCACCTGAAGCTAGCGCGTCTACCATTCCGCCACCTGGGCAATTTTATCAAGTGTCGTAGAGGGCGGATTATAGCGACTGGCGGGGGGTGTCAACGGGGTGTTTGTTCAAAAAACATAACCTGTGATCGAGACTTGTTCCCGAGGGGTGAAAAAGCTATTGAGAATGCAACATTTGATAAGAGGGTATCCCAATGTCCAAACTCGTTACCATTTACGGCGGATCCGGTTTTGTAGGGCGCTATATTGCAAGGCGGATGGCAAAGGCTGGTTGGCGCGTCCGCGTGGCAGTGCGACGTCCCAATGAAGCCCTATATGTAAAGCCTTATGGCGTGGTCGGACAGGTGGAACCGATATTGTGCAACATCCGCGATGATGCCTCGGTTCGGGCGGCGTTGCAGGGGGCGGATGCCGTGGTCAACTGCGTGGGCATTTTGAACATTCGCGGGCGCAACAATTTTGATGCTGTCCAGCATGAGGGTGCCGAGCGCATTGCGCGGATTGCGGCCGTTGACGGCGTTAAACGCATGGTGCACCTGTCGGCAATCGGCGCGGACGCTGAAAGCGATAGCAACTATGCGCGTTCCAAAGCCTTGGGCGAAGCGAGCGTGATGACGTATTTCCCGAACGCCACAATTCTGCGCCCTTCCGTTGTTTTCGGGATCGAAGACAAGTTTTTTAACAAGTTTGCCGGAATGACAACTTTCAGCATGGTGCTGCCGCTTGTGGGTGGCGATACAAAATTCCAACCGGTCTATGTTGATGATGTTGCTGCAGCTGTGGAAGCTTCTCTAACAGGGAATGCGCCGACTGGTGTTTACGAGCTTGGTGGCCCCGAAGTGCAAACCCTAAAAAGGCTGGTCCAGTTCATGTTGGGCGAGATCAAGCGCCGTCGTTTGGTGCTGAACCTGCCGTTCTTTGTTGGCCGGATCATGGGTTTCGGATTTGATATGATGCAGGCCCTGTCCATGGGCCTGATCCCGAACAACATTCTAACCCGCGATCAGGTGCGCATGTTGCGTCATGATAATGTGGTGTCTGAGGGTGCGCGCGGGTTGGCTGATTTGGGGGTTAAGCCCACACCGTATGAGGCCGTAGCGCCTGATTACCTGTGGCGGTTCCGCCCATCCGGCGAATTTGCATCAATCAAAGATTCCGCCAAGAAATTACGTAACACCTGAGTTATAGGCATAGGGTAGCGCAATGAATGACAGCACGACGCTGGTCTCCCTTTTTCTAGGGGCGCTGGAGGGTTTGACTGAGTTTTTGCCGGTTTCCTCAACTGGTCACTTGCTGTTGGCAGGGCATTTTCTGGGTTTTGAATCGGCGGGTAAGACGTTTGAGGTGGTGATCCAGCTCGGGTCGGTTTTGGCGATTTTGACGCTATATTCGACCAAGCTTTGGACCGTATTCAGTACCGTGAATGACCCGCAATCACGGCGCTTTATCTATTCGATTCTGGTAGCATTCTTACCCGCCGTTGTGATCGGCGTTTTGGCGCATGACTTCATCAAAGAGGTTTTGTTTGAATCCCCGATGCTAATTTCGGTGATGTTGATACTTGGCGGCATTGTGTTGCTCTGGGTTGATCGGCTGCCGTTAAAACCACGGTATCATGACGCGATGCAATTTCCTCTAAAGATGTCACTGACTATTGGAATCGTGCAGTGTTTGGCAATGATCCCAGGGGTTTCGCGGTCAGGCTCCACGATTGTTGGCTCATTGTTGTTGGGGGCGGACAAACGGGCAGCGGCCGAGTTTTCGTTCTTTTTGTCGATGCCGACAATGGCAGGGGCATTTGCCTATGACCTCTATAAAAATCGCGATGTTCTGGATGCAGGCGCGCTGAATGAAATCGCTATCGGGTTTGTCATGGCCTTCGTTGTCGCTGTTTTGGTGGTTAAATGGCTGTTGGGATATCTCAGCACACATGGCTATGCTCTGTTTGGCTGGTGGCGTATTATTGTCGGGTCCACAGCGATTTTGGGAATCGTATTTATTGGGTGAAACAACGAAAGGTAAGTATGGCTTACCTAAAATGACGTCTTTATCGGTAAAAACTTGCTTGAGGGGCGGAAAAAACCCGTATTAGGTCAGTACTAGTTACTTTTCTTTCTTTCAGACACCCTTTATGGAATTGAGTCTGATAAAAAGATGGAGTCGAGACCTTGGCCAAACAACCAATGCTTAAGTTTGTGGATGTGAAACGTGACATGCCCGAAAAACGGGATGCAACTATACGAAACCAGGATTTCGACGAGATTTACGCTGAGTTCGCGGCCGCAAAGGCCAAAGAGCAAGCAAGCCGGTGCAGCCAATGCGGGGTGCCCTACTGCCAATCGCATTGCCCACTACACAACAATATTCCGGACTGGTTGTTGATGACAGCCGAGGGGCGTTTGAAAGAGGCCTATGAGCTAAGTCAGGCGACCAATACTTTTCCCGAGATTTGTGGCCGCATCTGCCCGCAGGACCGTCTGTGCGAAGGCAATTGCGTGATCGAGAGTTCCGGCCATGAAACCGTGACCATCGGCGCGGTTGAAAAATACATTACCGATACGGCGTGGGATAACGGCTGGGTCACACCGAACCTACCGCATACAGAGCGCACTGAATCGGTGGGCATCATCGGGGCAGGTCCGGGTGGATTGGCCGCGGCAGATGTGCTGCGCCGTGCAGGTGTTCAGGTGACGGTATATGACCGCTATGACCGGGCTGGTGGGTTGATGACCTATGGCATCCCCAGCTTCAAACTGGAAAAACCCGTTGTGATGCGCCGGATTGAGCAGTTGGAGAAGGCGGGCGTTCAGTTTGTGATGAACTGCAATGTCGGCGAAGACATTAGCTTTCAGGCCATAACCGGCCAGCATGACGCGGTATTGATCGCCACAGGGGTTTATAAATCGAGGGATTTGCAGGCACCAGGTGTGGGCACCGCCGGTGTGGTTCAGGCGTTGGAGTATCTGACAGCTAGCAACAAGGTCAGCTTTGGTGACGAGGTGCCGGAGTATGAGAGTGGTGAGCTGAATGCGACCGGCAAACGGGTGGTTGTGATCGGTGGTGGTGACACGGCGATGGACTGTGTGCGCACGGCAATCCGCCAGGGCGCGACCAGCGTGAAATGCCTGTATCGTCGCGACCGTGCCAACATGCCGGGCAGCCAACGCGAGGTTCAAAACGCCGAAGAAGAGGGTGTCGAATTTGTGTGGCAGACTGCGCCGAACGGATTTGTCGGTGATCCGATAGAGGCCGTGAAGGTACAAAAAATGCGCCTTGGGGCACCGGATGCCACAGGGCGCCAAAGCCCCGAAGTGATAGAAGGCGCGGATTATAACGAGCCAGCCGATCTGGTGGTCATGGCGCTTGGGTTCTCACCTGAAAACCTGCCAACACTATGGGACGAAGGCGCGTTGGAAGTAACCCGCTGGGGCACAATCAAGGCCAATTTCAAAACCCATCAAACCTCGATCGACGGGGTGTATGCGGTGGGCGACATCGTGCGTGGTGCCAGTCTGGTGGTTTGGGCCATCAGCGACGGGCGCCAAGCGGCAGATTCTATTATCGACTACCTGAATTCGGAGACCGTAATCGCAGCGCAATAGCGGCAGAATAGACAATATGAATATTTTGGCGGTCCGGATGGGCGAAAGTAAAACAAGGTCAGGACGTGTGACGTGAGAGGAGGCGAAATGATAAGGAACGGTAAATGCCTTTGCGGCGCGGTCAGCTTTACAATCCGTGATCTTAAATCGGATTTCGGTGCCTGTCATTGCAAGATGTGCCAGCGTTGGGCGGGGTCGGCATTTATGGGGCTGACCGTGTCGGCGGATACGATCACACTCAAAGGCACAGAAAACATTTGCCGCTATCAGTCCTCGGAATGGGCCGAGCGGGCGTGGTGCAACAAATGCGGATCGAACCTCTGGTATCAGGTGACAGCCGAGGGGCCGCATTCTGGCGCCTACCACATGGCGGTCGGATTGCTGGACGACACAACAGGGCTGGAAATAACCCGCGAATATTTTGTGGATGTAAAAATGGAGAGCCTGACGTTGGCGGGCGCGCGAAAGCAGTTTGACACGGCGGCGATGCAGGAAATGTTTGGGGCGGACGGATGAAAGTATTTTCGTTTGCCGCCGCATTAGTCTTGGCCCCGATTGCATCCCAAGCCGGAACATTTACCCCGCCAAAGGGCTGCACGGCCTATTTGACGGTGCAGATGAAAAGTTGCGAGGTTTCGCATCATTGGACGTGTGCGGGTGATCCGGAGGGCAACCACTGGGTGATGTCTATTGACGGTGACGGCCCGTCCTATTTGCAGTATCTGGATCGCGAATTTCGTTGGCTGCAAAGCTATCCGCAACGCACTGATATTTCGCGCGCGCTGGTGACCACCGAGGCGGATGCCAATTCGCTGACGGAACTGCTGGAAACGCGTCGCGACGATTTTGATTTCACGCAAATCATATCGCAAAATGGCAAACAAATCGCGGTGGAACACGTTACTGGATATGACCGTTTGAACGGCACCAGCGTAACGATTGATGGCGAGCCGTTGCTGGTGACCGAATTCGAAATTCATATAGAATCAGACAACGGGCGCGAGGCTGTGCATACCGCGGGCAACCAATTTGTCAGCGAGCGGTTCCGGTTGTTTTTTCAGGGGCGCGAGGTTGAAACCTCGGGCGGCGAATCCTTTCACTATGACGACACGCCGGTGCTGTTTATTGAACCGGGCGAGGCTGGGTTTCTGGTTGATCGGCCTGAATTTGGCTGTGACGCGATGATGTCTGCGCTGCCCTCGATGGGGCCACGCGGATGATGTTAGAATTGACCAAACGCACAGGCTGCGAATGGCGAAATGTTAAACCATACACGCGCTGCAAGGAATTGCATCGTTTTGACGAAACCGGAGAGACAAGATGACAAAATTTGACGCAGCATGGGCCAAAGGCGAAGAAGCAAAGCGCGCGTGGTTGGAAGACAACGGTATGTATCGCGCGGATGAAGAACATGCGTCTTGTGGTGTTGGCCTTGTGGTGTCCATCGACGGCAAGCCCAGCCGCAAGGTAGTGGACAATGGCATCAACGCGCTCAAGGCTGTGTGGCATCGCGGCGCTGTGGACGCGGATGGTAAAACCGGAGACGGGGCAGGAATATCGCTGCAAATTCCGGTCAAGTTTTTCTATGACCAGATCCGGCGCACGGGGCACGAGCCACGTCTGGATGAGCTGATTGCAGTGGGTCAGGTTTTTCTGCCACGCGCGGATTTTGGTGCGCAGGAAACTTGTCGGACTATCGTCGAAACCGAAGTTTTGCGGATGGGCTATTACATTTACGGCTGGCGTCAGGTGCCGGTTTCCGTGGGCTGTTTGGGCGACAAGGCAGACGCGACCCGCCCCGAAATTGAGCAGATTTTGATCAGCAATTCCAAAGGTGTGGATGAGGAAACGTTCGAACGCGAGCTGTATGTGATCCGCCGTCGGATCGAGAAAGCCGCGGCTGGGGCGCGGGTGAACGATCTGTATCTGTGCTCGCTTTCGTGTCGGTCGATTATTTACAAGGGCATGATGCTGGCCGAACAGGTGGCCGAGTTTTATCCCGACCTGATGGACGCGCGGTTCGAGAGTGCGTTTGCGATTTACCATCAGCGTTATTCTACCAACACATTCCCACAGTGGTGGTTGGCACAACCGTTCCGCATGTTGGCCCATAACGGCGAGATCAACACGTTAAAAGGCAATGTGAACTGGATGAAGAGCCATGAAATCCGCATGGCTTCGGCTGCTTTTGGCGATCTGGCCGAAGACATCAAACCGATCATTTCGAACGGGTCCAGTGACAGTGCAGCGCTGGATTCCGTGTTCGAGGTATTGGTGCGTGCAGGTCGCAGTGCGCCGATGGCCAAGACCATGCTGGTGCCTGAAAGCTGGAGCAAGCAAGCCGTCGAGCTGCCGCAAAGCTGGCGTGATATGTATAGCTATTGCAATTCTGTGATGGAGCCGTGGGACGGCCCTGCCGCCTTGGCGATGACCGACGGGCGCTGGGTTTGCGCGGGCCTTGACCGTAACGGGTTACGCCCGATGCGCTATGCGATCACTGGCGATGGGCTGGTGATGGCTGGGTCCGAGGCCGGTATGGTGCCAACGGACGAGGCCACAGTGGTGCGCAAAGGCGCACTGGGCCCGGGTCAGATGATTGCTGTCGATATGAAAGAGGGCAAGCTGTTTAAAGACACCGAGCTAAAAAACATGCTGGCCGCCAGCCAACCGTTTGGCGACTGGGTCGGCGGCATCACCGAGATGGACGAGGTTCTGTCCGGCGTAACCGAGGCACCGGTTTTCGAGGGGGCCGAATTGCGCAAACGTCAAATCGCGGCGGGCTATTCCATTGAGGAACTGGAACAAATCCTTGCGCCAATGGCCGAAGATGGCAAAGAAGTTCTGGCCAGCATGGGGGACGATACGCCATCGGCTGTGTTGTCCGACAAATATCGCCCGCTCAGCCATTTCTTCCGGCAGAACTTTAGTCAGGTCACTAACCCGCCGATTGACTCGTTGCGTGAATACAGGGTGATGAGCCTGAAGACGCGGTTCGGCAATCTGAAAAACGTGCTGGACGAGAGCAGCAGCCAAACTGAAATTCTGGTGCTTGAAAGCCCCTTTGTGGGCAATGCGCAATTTGCCGCCTTGCTGGAGCATCTGGGCGATTCCGTTGCGGCGATTGATTGCACTTATGATGCCGATGGTGGCGAAGGGGCGCTAAGCGACGGATTGGCGCGCATTCGCTCCGAGGTCGAGGATGCGGTGCGTTCTGGTGCTGGCCACATCGTGTTGACCGACGAGCAACAGGATGAAAGCCGCGTGGCGATGCCGATGATCTTGGCAACCAGCGCGGTACATTCATGGTTGACGCGCAAGGGTTTGCGCACCTTTTGTTCGATTAATGTGCGGTCTGCCGAGTGTGTTGATCCGCATTACTTTGCCGTGCTTATCGGCAGCGGCGCGACCGTGGTGAATGCTTATTTGGCCGAGGACAGTCTGGCCGACAGGATCGAGCGTGGGTTGCTGGAGGGCGATTTGACCTCGGCAGTTGCGCGCTATCGTGCGGCGATTGACGCGGGTCTGCTCAAGATCATGGCAAAGATGGGGATCAGCGTGATTTCATCCTATCGCGGCGGTCTGAATTTTGAGGCTGTGGGCCTGTCCCGCGCCATGGTTGCGGAATATTTCCCAGGCATGACCAGCCGGATTTCGGGCATTGGTCTGCATGGTGTTCAGCGCAAATTGAATAAAGTGCATGCGCTAGGCTGGCGCGGTGGACAGGATGTTTTACCAATCGGCGGCTTTTACAAAGCGCGGCGCACCGGCGAGACCCACGCATGGACAGCGACCAACATGCATCTGATGCAAACGGCCTGCGATCAGGCATCTTATGAGCTGTGGAAACGCTATTCAGCCGCAATGCAATCCAACCCGCCGATTAATCTGCGCGACTTGATGGATTTCAAGGCGGTGGGCAATGCCATCCCGATTGAAGAAGTCGAGAGCATCACGGCCATTCGCAAACGGTTCGTCACACCGGGAATGTCGCTGGGCGCGCTTAGCCCCGAGGCGCATAAACTGCTGAATGTGGCGATGAACCGGATTGGTGCAAAATCAGACAGCGGCGAGGGCGGCGAAGACCCCGCCCACTTTGTGCCCGAGCCAAATGGTGACAATCCATCGGCCAAAATCAAACAGGTGGCGTCGGGGCGTTTTGGCGTCACAGCGGAATACCTGAATCAATGTGAAGAGCTTGAGATCAAGGTGGCCCAAGGTGCCAAACCCGGCGAGGGTGGTCAGCTTCCGGGTATGAAAGTGACCGATCTGATCGCGCGCTTGCGTCATTCGACCAAGGGCGTGACATTGATTTCGCCGCCGCCGCACCACGATATCTACAGCATCGAGGATTTGGCCCAGCTGATTTACGACCTGAAGCAAATCAATCCGCGGGCCAAAGTGACGGTGAAGCTGGTGGCGTCCAGCGGTGTTGGCACGATCGCGGCTGGCGTGGTCAAGGCCAAGGCCGATGTGATCCTGATTTCGGGCCACAATGGCGGCACCGGTGCCAGCCCCGCAACCAGCATTAAATATGCGGGTCTGCCATGGGAAATGGGCCTGACCGAGGCGCATCAGGTTCTGGCGATGAACAATCTGCGTGAGCGGGTGACGTTGCGGACTGATGGCGGTTTGCGCACAGGCCGCGACATTGTGATGGCGGCGATGATGGGGGCCGAGGAATACGGCATCGGCACAGCCGCGCTGATTTCGATGGGCTGTATCATGGTGCGTCAATGTCAGAGCAACACATGCCCCGTCGGGGTCTGCACGCAGGATGAACGTTTGCGGGCCAAATTCACCGGCACGGCGGACAAGGTTGTGAACCTGATCACATTCTATGCCCAAGAGGTTCGCGAAATTTTGGCGAGCATCGGCGCACGGTCCCTCGACGAGGTGATCGGGCGGGCGGATTTGCTCTCGCAAGTTAGCCGCGGGTCGGCCCATCTGGACGATCTGGATTTGAACCCGTTGCTGATTTCTGTCGATGCGGGTGAGGCGATTAAATATGACCGTTACAAGCCAAGAAATGCAGTGCCTGATACATTGGATGCCGAGATCGTCAAAGACGCTGCCCGGTTCCTGAATGACGGGGAAAAGATGCAACTGCACTACGCGGTGCAAAATACCCATCGCACCATCGGCACGCGGGTCTCTAGCCATATCGTGCAAAACTTTGGCATGAACAATAACTTGCAGCCGGACCATTTGACGGTCAAGCTGACGGGCTCGGCCGGTCAATCCTTGG
>Ga0209345_10002315_pt1 | contig 21218 bp, 19 predicted proteins | sample Cruoilmetagenom7_FD_187294 | JGI IMG/M metagenome (GOLD analysis project Ga0209345, IMG submission 187294) | Oil polluted marine microbial communities from Coal Oil Point, Santa Barbara, California, USA - Sample 7 (SPAdes) (version 2) | ecosystem: Environmental > Aquatic > Marine > Oil seeps ... | reverse complement strand
GAATGGTGTACCCATCGAAGTGCAAATCCGCACAGAAGAAATGGAAGCTATGGCCAACAATGGCATCGCTGCCCACTGGCTCTATAAAAGTGATGACGAACTGAGCCCACACCATGCCCACTCGCGCGCGCGCGAGTGGATGAAAAACCTCCTGGATATTCAACAACAAGCGGGCAGCTCTCTGGAGTTTATCGAAAACGTCAAAATAGACCTTTTCCCAGACGAGGTTTATATCTTTACCCCCAAGGGTAATATTTTGGAGCTACCTGCCGGCGCAACACCCGTCGACTTCGCCTATGCCGTACACACTGATGTGGGTAATCGATGCGTAGCAGCACGCGTTGACAACCGCCTTTCACCCCTCAGCGCACCGCTACAAAGTGGGCAAACCGTACAAATCATTACCACCTCCGGCGCCCAGCCAAACCCTTCCTGGCTGAGTTTTGTTGTCACTAGCAAGGCGCGCAGCAATATTCGTCACTACTTGAAACATAAGCGCCAATCAGAGTCCGTCAGCCTTGGCGAGCGCCTGCTAAATGCCTCACTCAGCCAGCTAAACAGCTCGTTGGACGATCTTTCTGAAGACACGATGGAGCGAGCACTGCAGGAATATGGCTTTAAAACCCGTGACGAGCTGCTTGAGGACATCGGCCTCGGCAATCGAATGGCGCAGATTATTGCCCGCCAGCTTTTAAATGAAACAGAGAACACGGCCGACGAAGAACGCCCTGGCAAACTCAATGCCCTGGCCATCAAAGGCACCGAAGGGATGGTTATCACCTTTGCAAAGTGCTGCCACCCTATTCCCGGCGACACCATCGCAGGACACTTAAGTTCGGGAAGAGGAATCGTTGTACACAGCGATCATTGCAATAACATTCAAGGCCGCGAACAGAAATCAGAAAAGTACATCCCCGTGGTCTGGTCTGATGAGGTGGAAGGCGAATACCAGGCAGAAATTCGCATTGAACTGGAAAACCAACGCGGCGCACTGGCCGTCATAGCAAACGCCATTACCCGCTCTAACGCCAATGTTGAGTCCATAAACATGGAAGAAAAAAGCGCCAATTACAGCGTTATCCGGCTAATTATTTCAGTGCACGATCGCATTCATCTGGCCCGCGCCATTAAACGACTCAGAGCCATTAAAACCATATCGAAAATCACCCGTGTAAAATCCTGACACTTCGCTATAAAATCCCCTTGCGCTAATTCGTAAACAAGGCAACTATCATGATAAAGAAAGAAGTGATTTCCACCGAAAACGCACCGCAAGCCATTGGCACCTACTCTCAAGCCGTTAAAGTTCAGAATACCGTTTACCTTTCAGGGCAAATCCCCCTTGATCCTAAAAGCATGGTAATTATTGAAGGCGATATCGAGGCCCATATCACCCAGGTTTTTGAAAACCTCAAAGCAGTTTGCGACGCTGCAGGCGGCACGCTCAATGACATCGTTAAACTGAATATTTTTCTCACTGATTTAGGGAACTTCGCATTGGTAAACGAAGTAATGTCCCGTTATTTTGATCAGCCCTATCCTGCACGCGCAGCCATTGGCGTTGCCTCGCTGCCCAAAGGGGTGGGCGTCGAAATGGATGGCATTCTGCTTACTGATGCTTAGAGCCATTAGACCACAAACATGCCCCTAAGCACCGACGAAGATTTCTCCCAGGCCCTGACGAAACTCAAAGGGGTTGGCCCCAGCCTTGCGGAAAAGTTTGGGCGTTTGCATATTCACCGCTGTATTGACCTTCTCTTTCACCTTCCCCTCCGCTACGAAGACCGCACCCGCATCACCCCCATTGCCTACCTTCTTCCCCACCACCCCGCCGTCATTCAAGGGGAAGTGATCAGTTGCGAAGTGGCTTTAGGGCGCAAGCGCAGCCTGCTTTGCCGTATTAAGGACAATAGCGGCATCATCGGCCTGCGGTTTTATTATTTCACGACGGCGCAAAAGAGCCAGTTTGTTCCGGGTAAGGATATTCGTTGCTACGGAGAAGTCAGGCAAGGCAGCACCGGCCTGGAGATTTACCACCCCGAATATGAACTGGGTGAAAGCAATATCCAAGCGCTACCCCAAACACTGACCCCCATCTACCCTGCCACAGAAGGCCTCACGCAGCAAAGAATCACAAAAGTGGTCGTTCAGGCGCTGACACAGCTTAAACAAAACGCGACCCTCATTTTGCCCGACTACCTTCCCACAAAAATATGCCAGCAATATCAGCTGCCATCACTTAAGGACGCATTGCTTTATCTGCATGAGCCACCACCTGATGCGAAACTCGATCAAATTGCCGAAAAACAACACCCCTGCCAACAGCGACTAGCCTTTGAGGAGCTGATTAGCCATAGCCTCAGCCTGTTAAACCTCAGGCAACAGCTACGCCACCACCCGGCCCCACCCTTGTACGACCAGATGAGCGTCACCCCCAAATTTCTGCAACAATTGGCTTTTACGCTGACCGGAGCGCAGCAGCGGGTGTGGCGAGAAATATCCCAAGATCTGGCTCAAGAAGTACCGATGCTGCGACTGGTGCAAGGAGATGTGGGTTCCGGCAAGACCGTTATTGCCGCCTTGGCGGCCTTACGCGCCATCGAAAACGGCTACCAGGCCGCCATCATGGCGCCCACAGAAATTCTCGCAGAACAGCATCTCATCACCTTCAGTGACTGGTTTGAACCCCTAAACATAAAACTCGGCTGGCTAAGCGGAAAAACCAAAGGTAAAACCCGCCAACAAAGTCTCGCAAACCTCAAAAGTGGCGAGACCCAATTGCTCATCGGCACCCACGCCCTGTTTCAGGAAGATGTGATTTTTTCCAAACTGGGTATCATCATTATTGATGAGCAGCACCGTTTTGGCGTGCATCAGCGCCTGACTTTGAAACAGAAAAGCGAAAGCGGGGCATTAAGTTGCCACCAACTGGTTATGACGGCCACCCCTATTCCTCGCTCATTGGCCATGTGTGCCTACGGTGAGCTGGATAACTCCATTATCGATGAGCTACCTCCGGGCAGAACACCAGTCAAAACCATAGTGCTGCCCGACTCCCGCCGCGAAGAAGTCATTGAGCGCATTCACCAGGCATGCATCAACAAAAAACAGATTTACTGGGTTTGCACCCTGATTGAAGAGTCTGAGCAGCTGCAGTGCCAGGCGGCAGAAAAAAGTGCGGAAGAGCTTATGCAAGCCATTCCGAATGCCAATATCGCCCTGATTCATGGCCGCCTCAACAGCCAGGATAAAGCCAATATCATGGCGAGATTTAAAGCCGGCGATGTAGATCTACTGGTGGCCACCACCGTGATTGAAGTGGGGGTCAATGTCCCCAACGCCAGCCTTATGGTCATAGAAAACCCCGAAAGGCTGGGGCTGGCGCAGCTGCATCAGCTACGGGGGCGTGTCGGCCGGGGTGCAGTCGAAAGCTTCTGTCTGCTGCTTTATCATCCACCGCTTTCTGCCCAAAGCAAAGCACGCCTCAAAGTAATGCGCGAGTCGAATGATGGCTTCGTCGTTGCTGAAGAAGATCTGGCGCTGCGTGGCCCAGGGGAGCTGCTCGGAACCCGACAAACCGGTGATATCGCTTTTCGTATCGCCGACTTACAGTGCCACGGCGATCTTATAGAACACGCCCAGCTTGTAGCAAACACCCTTCATACACAAACGGACGAAAGTGTCATAAACGCTCTTATCAAACGCTGGCTTCCCCAGGGCGAACAATACGCCCAAGTTTAACCTAGAAACCGCAGTTGGACTCGCTTGAGAGTGCGTTTATTGGGCTCGATAGTATAGTAAAAAAATGAATAATACCCCATACGCTTCGCGGGGCAGGCTCTAGCCGGTTATTTCGAGCTTTTTTTGCGAAATTAGCGGGCCCAATAAGCGTGCTATCGAGTAAGGAGGCGGACTCACGCAACAGGTGAAAGCTCTATTTTTAAAATAACTTACTATAGCAGTGTAAACTTCCAGTTTGGGCCGGCCAACTGCGGTTTCTAGGTTTAATGCGCATCAGATTAACTTAGTTAAGTTTTGTTCACACCACCCCCTCCCAACGAGAATATTCCTATACTGATGAGGTAGGCCTATCGCACAGCAAATCTGACAAGCTAAACCTTCATGGAGAAAACAATGCCACTTTCAGCCCCAGTTCAAGCATACCTGGCATCAGAGCAGATTGAATACGACATCACTGAGCTGGCACTCAGCCAGGAAAGCAAATCACCATCCGCACCCTCTTCCTCCCTTGTCACGCTAATAGTGATTGAAGACGAGCTTGGCAAAGCACAGGTACTGATTCCCAGGGCCAGCCTGCTCGACCTTTGTGCACTGAATGAAAGTTTTGGTAGAAATTGGAGGGTGCCGACACAGGAAGAGAAAGCGGCAAATGATGAAAACGAAACCAGCAATTTAACCACCTTACCACTACCCGAAGACGGGTTACTGCTTGTAGATCGGTACCTGCTTAAACTGGATCCGATTTACCTCCAGTCCGGTGAAGCCAATGTCTACATTAAACTCGGCCAGAAGGACTTTGCCCGCCTGACCCAGCGTGCCCAGGTGGATCGCTACTGCAAACCACTCCAACCCCTTATCAAAGCAACACTGGATGAGGAAAGCGACATCCATAATATTCAAAAAGCGCTAGAAAGCTTTACCACGCGCCGGATTAAAAGCCGGCTGAATGAAACCCTGGAAATACCGCCCTTGCCCATCAGCGTAGAAAAGGTGATTCGTTTGCGCATTGACCCCAATGCCTCAGTGGAAGAACTTACTGAAGTAGTTGCCATGGATCCAAGCCTGGCAGCACAAATCATCAGCTGGGCTGCATCTCCATTCTACGCGGTCCCTGGAAAAGTTCGCTCTATCGAAGACGCCATCGTTCGTGTTTTGGGTTTTGAGCTAGTGGTGAACCTCGCCATTGGCCTTGCCATAGGGAAAACCCTGCAACTACCTAAGGATCATCCCTACAACCAAAGCCCTTATTGGCAACAAGCCATTACCACCGCCACGGTGATGGAACGACTGTCTCGCCTCCACCCCAGCAGAAACCGCCCCGCCAGAGGGCTGGCCTACTTATCCGGCCTATTACACAACTTTGGTTATCTGGTCATCGGCCACACTTTCCCTCCCCACTTTTCTTTGCTGTGTCGCTTCATTGAAGCCAACCCTCATGTGCCCGCCACTTGCGTCGATCAGCACTTATTCGGCATAACACGCGACCAAATCAGCAGTTGCCTGTTTGAGAGCTGGAGCTTACCCGAAGAAGTGATTAAAGCCGTACGCTGGCAGCAATTACCCAGCTACCAAGGCCCCTACGCCAGTTATGCCAACCTGCTCTGCCTTAGCCAACTGTTAATCAACGAGGCGTTGCAAAAACCTGGCAGCTGCCTTATGACACCCCAACAGGCCAGCGAACTCTATGAGCGCCTGGGTATCGATCCCAATGAGGCAAAAGAAGTGGTGAACAAGGTAGTGGCAAGTCAGGAGGAATTAAAGGATTTTAGTAAGGGATTTTGCTAATAAAGAAACGCTGGTTTATTGGTTCAATATGGAGCCAAGCTCCACGTACCACATAAAAAGAGAGAGGTTGCCTTGCACTTTCACCTCTTTATCCTGCATGGCCTGCATAAAAGCGAGGCGCTTTCCCTCGGCGGTTAATATCCGCGTGCCGGTCACTGCATCAGCAAAAACAATGACCAGATCAGGGGCTGGATGCGCGCCCCAGGCACTGCAAATTCTCTGACCAGACACCAAAAAATGGCGACAAATCAAGCCGTTACGGGTCTGCAATTGAAAGCTGATATTCTTATCACCCAGGTACGCCTGAACCTTGGTGTCATGACAACTTTTACGGTGCATCTTCCAGCTCAGGCCAGAAATAAGGGCTACAAATTTTGCACTCAGAAAGGCCCGACTGCTTAGTAGGTGCTCCACTAAAGCCGCCCGCTGCTTCACTGATTTACTGCCAACTTTAATTTCGTTCCGGCTCTGAATATGACGGCTTCATGGGCCGCAATTTGAATGGTTTCACCATCGCGGGGGTTTCGTCCCGTGCGGGCATTCCGGTGGCGCCTCACAAAACTGCCAAAACCAGGAATTTGTACCTGGCCATCTTGGGCAACGCCAAGAATTATCTCTTCAAAGACGCTGGCCACCACTTCTCCTGCCAGCTCCTTTGAAATGCCTAGCGCCTCAGCAACCGATGCATCCAGCACAGGCTTTCGAATGATTTTGGATGTCATACGTTTCCAACAGCCACTTAGTCAGATCGGCCTGCACGCTTACGCTCATGCTCCTTCAACAGCTTCTTGCGAATACGGATATGATTTGGCGTTACTTCAACCAGCTCATCATCCTCAACAAACTCCAGGGCCTGTTCCAGCGTCAGACGAATAGGCACGGTAAGAACAATGTTTTCATCGGTGCCCGCCGCACGAATATTGGTCAACTGCTTCGCTTTGGTGGGATTTACCACCAGGTCATTACCACGGGAATGAATACCCACAACCATGCCTTCGTATACGTCAATATTCGGATCTATCATCAAGCGACCACGATCCTGAAGGTTAAACAAAGCAAAGGCCAACACCTTGCCATTAACCATAGATACCAGTACGCCATTCTGACGCTTGGCGACACCACCTTCTTTTACTTCACCATAATGGGAGAAAGTGCTGGTCATGATGCCCGTTCCGGAAGTCTGGGTCATAAACTGGCTACGGAAACCTATCATACCCCTTGATGGCACCACGTAATCCAGGCGAACACGCCCTTTTCCGTCTGAAACCATGTTTTTCAGCTCGCCTTTACGCAGACCAAGGGCTTCCATAATGCCGCCCTGATGTTCATCCTGCACATCAATACTGACTTCTTCGTAGGGTTCCATTGTCACGCCGTCTTCTTCTTTGAGAATAACTTCGGGGCGCGACACGCCCAACTCAAAGCCTTCACGGCGCATATTCTCGATGAGTACGGAAAGGTGCAGCTCGCCCCGGCCCGATACTTTGAACTTATCAGGGCTTTCGGTATCTTCTACCCGCAGCGCCACATTATGGAGCAGCTCCCTTTGAAGACGTTCGCGGATGTTGCGTGAGGTAACAAATTTGCCATCCTGACCAGCAAAAGGAGAGTTATTCACCTGGAAGGTCATGGACACAGTGGGCTCATCCACCGACAAGGCAGGCAGTGCTTCAGGGTTTTTAGGGTCGCACAGGGTATCGGAGATATGTAGCTCCTCGATCCCGGTGATACAGATAATGTCACCAGCGGAGGCCTCTGGCACCTCGACCCGCTCAAGCCCCATATAACCCATCACCTGCAGTACTCGTGCATTGCGGGCTTTACCTTTGCCACCCAGCACCACAACTGGCGTATTGGTAGCAATTTTTCCTCGGCTCACGCGACCGATTCCGATCACCCCAACGTAGCTGGAATAATCCAGAGAGCTGATCTGCATCTGAAAGGGGCCATCTACATCTACATCGGGCGCAGCCACACGATCCACTATCGATTGAAACAACGGCTCCATATCTTCGCTCATCTCTTCAGGGTCGAGACCCGCAATACCGTTAAGCGCAGAGGCATAAATAATGGGAAAGTCGAGCTGCTCATCGGTCGCACCGAGGTTATCAAACAGGTCGAACACCTGATCAACCACCCAGTCGGGACGTGCGCCCGGTCGGTCAATCTTATTAATCACCACAATCGGCTTTAATCCACGGGCAAAAGCCTTGGAAGTAACAAAACGCGTTTGGGGCATGGGGCCATCCACAGCATCCACAAGCAGAAGCACCGAATCCACCATGGATAACACGCGCTCAACCTCACCGCCGAAATCAGCATGCCCAGGGGTATCCACGATATTGATACGGTAATCATTCCATTTCACCGCTGTATTCTTGGAAAGAATGGTAATGCCACGTTCTTTCTCCAAATCATTGGAGTCCATGACTCTTTCTTCCACCTCTCCACGTTCACCCAGCGTGCCTGATTGCTGCAGCAGCTTGTCCACCAATGTGGTTTTGCCATGGTCAACGTGAGCAATGATGGCAACATTACGTATCTTTTCAATCACAGTTTACTACCCCTGGTAAATATGGGACGCGAGTATACCTGAACCCACGATTCCCACAACAAAAGCACGACGCTGGCTACAAAAAGACGCATAAATATTATCCCCGGTGCAAAGTGAATATCGGTTAAAATGGCCGGCTGGTAAATTAACGCAGAATTATGACAACTTTGAGGTAAACAGCATCGTGAGTTTGAAACGCAAAGCAATCGCCCTGGTTTCAGGTGGCCTGGACTCCATGCTTGCCGTAAAAGTAGTGCAAGAACAAGGTATTGAGGTAGAGGGGGTCAACTTTTATACCGGCTTCTGCGTAGAAGGCCATACCCACGCTATTCGCAAAAAGGATGCAAAAAAGGAAAAACGCAATAATGCGCTCTGGGTTGCAGAGACGCTGGGCATTAAGCTGCATATCGAAGACATATCCGAAGAGTATAAGGATATCGTCATCAACCCCAAACACGGCTACGGACAAAACCTGAACCCCTGCCTCGATTGCAAAGTCTTTATGGTGAACCAGGCGCAGCTCATGCTCAATCGCGCCAGAGATCTCGCCGACGACGGTGGTTTCGACTTTATTATTACAGGTGAAGTCATCGGACAACGGCCAAAATCCCAGCGCAAAGAAACCATGCCCCTCATTGCCCGCGAATCGGGCGCAGCAGATAGACTGCTTCGCCCCTTATGTGCCAAGAACTTACCCCCCACCTTGCCTGAATTAGAGGGCTGGGTGAACAGGGATGAGCTGTATGACTTTTCGGGCAGAAATAGAAAACCCCAGATGGAACTAGCCGCAAAGTACGGCCTGGATGATTACGCCCAGCCCGCCGGCGGCTGCTGCTTTCTTACCGACAAATCCTATTCCGACAAACTTTCCGACCTTTGGCAAGCTCGCGGGGAGCGACGCTATGAACTGGATGATATTATGCTATTAAAGGTGGGGCGTCATCTTCGCCCCAAAGAAAACTTTAAAATGATCATTAGCCGGGAAGAAGGTGAAAACCGTTTTCTCGAAGGCTACCGAAAAGCCTTCACCCACCTTGTTTGCACCAGTCACCCCGGTCCTCTCACACTGATTGATGGCGACCCCAGCGAAGACGACCTCAAACTAGCCGCTCGTATTTCGACCCGTTTTAGTAAAGCCCGCGAAGCAGCAGAAGCTACAGTTGAAATCCACCATAAAGATGGCGTGGTTAAAGCCCTTAAGGTCAAACCAATGTCCACCAATGACGTGAAGCCGGAATGGCACATATGAATAAAAACACCACTCACACAGAGACCCTGGATGCACGCGGACTGCTTTGCCCCATGCCCGTCATCAAAACCCAAAACAAAATCAAAACCATGGAGAACGGTGAAACTTTGCTCGTTATCGCAACGGATCCCGGTGTAAAGCAAGACATACCTACCTGGTGTCGTATCAATGGACATGAAGTATTAGAGATCTCCGAGAAGCAACTGGATATTCTTATTAGTATAAAAGTAGAAGGGTAAACCCAGAAAAACAGGCGAACCGCACCATCACGACCCAGTTCGCATCATTACAGTGCGTTACTCTCCCTTAGCGCCCTCAATTCCCCCTCACTTCACCAAGATTCACCCCATTTTTAACTGGTACAAGTTTTGTATGGGTAAATGGCCTATTTTGTGGTCAGCCAGAACTAGGCGGCAGCAAAAATTCAGCGTAAACTCGCGAATGCAAAATAGATACTGCGCCTGGTTGCGACTTGCTAGCGCCCTCGGCGGGCCGATACTCAGTACCCTTTAAGACTGATTAAGGAAGGAAAATATTATGTCTGAAAAGACTCTAAGCTTAATTAAAGAACATGAAGTACGCTGGATAGACATGCGTTTCACTGACACGCATGGTAAAGAACAGCACGTCACCATCCCTACCAGCGAAGTAGGCGACGATTTTTTTGAAGAAGGAAAAATGTTTGACGGTTCCTCCATTTCTGGATGGAAAGGCATCAATGAATCAGACATGATCCTTCAGCCCGACGATAGCAGCGCGGTACTAGATCCCTTTACCGACGAATCCACACTAATTATTCGTTGCGACATTATCGAACCAATGACCATGCAAGGTTATGAGCGCGACCCCCGCTCCGTTGCCAAGCGTGCAGAAGAATACCTTAAGTCCACCGGCGTCGGCGACACTTGCTACTTCGGCCCAGAGCCTGAATTCTTTGTCTTTGATGATGTAAAGTGGAGCGCCGACATTAGCGGTGCAAGCTACAGCATTAATTCTGAAGAAGCATCATGGGCCTCCTCCCACTCTTTCGAAGGCGGCAACACCGGACACCGTCCAGGTGTAAAAGGCGGTTACTTCCCCGTTCCTCCTGTTGATTCTGCTCACGACCTACGTGGCGCCATGTGCGGTGCGATGGAATCTATGGGCCTTGAAATTGAAGTGCATCACCATGAAGTAGGCACTGCATGCCAAAATGAAATTGGCGTCAGATTCAACACCTTAGTAACCAAAGCGGATGAGGTGCAGATTCTTAAGTACTGCGTTCACAACGTTGCCCATGCTTATGGTAAAACAGCGACGTTTATGCCAAAACCACTGGTAGGCGATAACGGAAGCGGCATGCACTGTCACCAATCCATCTCTAAAAATGGCGAAAATGTTTTCGCTGGTGACGAATACTCCGGCCTTTCCATCGAAGCGCTTTACTACATTGGCGGCATCATCAAGCATGCCAAAGCCATTAACGCTTTCGCAAATGCTTCCACCAACTCCTACAAGCGCCTGGTACCAGGGTTTGAAGCACCAGTAATGCTGGCTTACTCTGCCCGCAACCGCTCTGCATCCATCCGTATTCCTTACGTCAGCAGCCCTAAAGCGCGTCGTATCGAAGTACGTTTTCCTGACCCCACTGCCAACCCTTACTTGGCATTCTCCGCCATGTTGATGGCCGGCCTTGACGGTATCGAAAACAAAATCCACCCGGGCGAGGCCGCAGACAAAGACCTCTACGACCTTCCTGCTGAAGAAGCCCTCGCGATTCCGACTGTCGCATCAAGCCTTGAAGAAGCGCTTAATGCCCTGGATGCAGATCGCGGCTTCCTTACCAAAGGCAGCGTGTTCACTGACGATATGATTGATGGCTTTATTGCCCTTAAGCGCGAAGAAGTAGAACGTCTGAATGGCACAACTCACCCCGTTGAGTTCGATATGTACTACAGCCTCTAGTTGCTCGGTACACATCAGCACCAACGAAAGGGCCTCTTTTGAGGCCTTTTCGATTTTATCTGTCACACCTTTCATTTCAAGACCTCATGCACCATAATGGATCCATGAAAAATATCGCAAACAAAGCACCTTTAATAACATTATGCCTCTTGCTAACATTTCATGGTGCGCACGCCGCTGTCTATAAAACCGTCGATAAAGAGGGCAACGTAAGCTACAGCGACTCACCTGGCAAAAGTGCCGAGGAGTTAGACCTTCCTCCCGTCCCAGTGATCAATATAAGCCCTTCACCCCAACTAAACCTGACACCCAAGCAAGAAAAAAAACAAGGGCAATGGACTTATACGCAACTAACAATCAAGAAGCCCCAAAGCAATGCAACCATTCGAAACAATGCCGGTAATATTTCGGTCGCGCTTTTAGTAGACCCGCCACTGAGGGAACGCGATACCATCCTATTAAAATCGAACGGCAAAGAAGTGGGGCGAGGCCGATCAAATACATTGGCCATCACCCAGATGAATCGTGGCAGCCACGCGCTCCAGGCCATCATCATAAACGCCAATGGTGAAACACTAAGCTCCAGCGAAACCATTACTTTCCACCTCCAGCGTCAATCCCAACTCATCAACCGCGCTAAATAGCCCAACTCTGCGCTCAAAAACTCAGCACTATCCACGCTTACAGTTAGCTTCCTGCACCAAGTCTGTGCACAATATTCTATGGCCATCACTAAACTAGGCCCATCCGCCCGGATAAAGCGCATCGTCAGAGGAATACACTCTCATTCGGAGCAATAGGCTTAATTATTGCTAGCCTTACCCAACACTAAAATAAGCTCATAAATCCCATGCCAGAAGTTAACACCTGTCAAACTGTTCTAGAGAGCCTCTCTACAGCAATACTTTTACTCGATAAGCAGCTTCGCGTCTTTTATTTAAATCCGGCATGCGAAGATCTATTCGCCACCAGCGAGCAACAACTAAAGGGAAAACCAGCCAGAGAAGTTTTCCTGCATGACCTCTCTACCGAAAGCGCCCTATTGGAAACGTTTAAAACCGGCCGCCCCTTTACCCGACGCGAAGCGGAAATCAAAGTCACGGGCAAACCAGCCTTTAAAACGGACTACTCTGTGACACTGCTTGCCGAATCACCTTCTCAGCCATACCTTCTTCTGGAGTTCCGACCACTGGAACGCCTGCTTAAAATCAGCAAAGAAGAAGCGGTCATCACCCACCAGCAATCCAATAAAACCCTAATCCGCAGTATTGCCCATGAGGTAAAGAATCCTCTTGGAGGAATTCGTGGCGCCGCACAACTACTAGCACGCCTTTTACCTGAGGATTCACTCACCGAATACACCGACGTCATTATCGCCGAGGTAGATCGCCTTCAACACCTGGTGGATGAGCTTCTGGGGCCACCCACTGCTCCCAAACGGGAGGGCGTTAACATCCACGAAGTACTTGAACGCGTGCGGCAACTTATTCTTGTGGAAGCCGGGCAAAGTTGTCGTTTTATTTTTGATTATGACATCAGCATCCCCAAGCTTATCGCCGATAAAAATCAACTTATCCAGGCCATTCTTAATATTGCTCGCAATGCGTACCAAGCACTTAGCGAAGCACCAGACCAGCTCAGCCCCACCATTACATTACGTACCCGCATAAAAAGGCATATCCCCTTGAGGGGGACACGTTTCCGCCTGGCCGTAAATATCGATATTGAAGATAACGGCCCAGGCATTGACCCGAAATTACTCGAATCGATCTTCTTACCGATGGTCAGCAGTCGCCCGAAGGGCAACGGCTTGGGCTTGTCTATCGCACAAAACATCATCAACCAGCACAACGGTTTGATTGAATGTGAAAGTGAGCCAGGAATGACGCGATTCAGTATTACACTACCCTTGGAGCCCGAACATGAATAACGCCAGCATCTGGATCATTGACGACGACAAATCAATCCGCTGGGTGCTGGATAAGGCCCTTTCTCAAGAGGGCCTGGAAACCACAACGTTTGAGTCCGGCGAAACAATCTTTAGAAAACTCGAGAAACAACAACCGGATGTCATCATCACCGACATTCGCATGCCAGGCATAGATGGACTGGAGCTTCTGTCCAAGGTTCACCACCAATACCCGGACCTACCTGTTATTGTGATAACGGCCCACTCAGATCTTGACAGCGCGGTCGCTTCCTTTCAGGGGGGTGCCTTCGAATACCTGCCCAAACCCTTTGATATTGATGAAGCAATTGCCTTGGTTAACCGTGCCGTGGCTTACCGCAACGAACAAATATCCAAGCTCGAACAGGACTTCAGTCTCGCAGACACACCAGAAATTATCGGTGAAGCCCCCGCCATGCAGGAGGTGTTTCGAGCGATTGGCCGCCTGGCACAATCCAACATCACCGTACTTATCAGTGGGCAGTCAGGTACCGGAAAAGAGCTGGTCGCGGCGGCCCTACACCGCCATAGCCCCCGCTGCGAACAGCCGTTTATTGCACTGAATATGGCCGCCATTCCCAAAGATCTGATTGAGTCGGAGCTATTTGGCCACGAAAAAGGCGCGTTTACCGGCGCCAATGCCCAGAGAAGCGGCCGCTTTGAACAAGCTAATGGCGGCACGCTATTTCTGGATGAAATCGGCGACATGCCTTTGGATACCCAAACCCGGCTACTTCGCGTGCTGGCCGATGGCAGCTTTTATCGCGTCGGCGGGCATACCCCCGTAAACGTTGATGTCCGAATCGTCGCCGCCACACACCAAAACCTGGAAGCGCTAGTGAAAGAAGGGCGCTTTAGGGAAGATCTTTTTCATCGCCTGAACGTAATTCGCATCCATATCCCTCGCCTCTCAGAACGCCGCGAAGATATTCCGCGCCTGGCAAATCACTTTCTTGTCAAAGCTGCTGATGAGCTTAATACCGACCCAAAAATACTGCGCCCCGAAACGGTGGAATACCTTTCCATGCTTCCCTGGGCGGGTAATGTCAGACAGTTGGAAAATGCCTGCCGCTGGGCCACAGTCATGGCTTCAGGGCGGGAAATTCATGTTGATGACCTTCCTCCTGAGCTGCTCCAGGAAAGTGAAACCAAAGAAAGCAGTAACAATTGGGAGCAAGCGCTGCGCAACTGGGCCACCCAACAATTAAATATCGGCCAGGGCAAGTTACTGGATAGAGCCATTCCCGCTTTTGAACGCATCTTGATCGAGACCGCCCTCAAGCATACTTTAGGACGCAGGCGGGATGCGGCCGAGTTACTGGGCTGGGGGCGAAACACCCTGACAAGAAAAATAAAAGAGCTGGAAATGGATTTTGAGGAGGAAAGCGAGCCCGGTTGAGACCCCGAGCTTAGTTAACCTTGCCAGGCGCAAAGATTTCCTTTATACCAGACGCCATGTTAAATATTGCGCTTTATGAACCAGAAATTCCGCCCAATACGGGCAATTTAATTCGCCTATGTGCCAACTCGGGTTTCCAGCTCCACCTTATTGGTCAGCTGGGTTTCGCTCTGGATGATAAACGCCTGCGCCGAGCAGGCCTCGACTACCACGAGTGGGCGGAGGTGAAACATCACAAACACTTTGAATACTTTACCCGCTTTTTAGGCCGAACCGATAGGATATTTGCCTGTACCACGAAAGGCAAAACAGACTATACACATCCATCCTACCAGGCTGGTGACACACTGCTTTTTGGCCCGGAAAGTCGCGGACTGCCCGCAGAGGTGCTGGCTGGGTTTTCAGAAGAGAACAAAATAAGAATCCCCATGCGCACAGAAAGCCGAAGTCTCAACCTTTCTAACGCGGCTGCCATTATTTCCTTTGAAGCATGGCGCCAACTGGGTTTTGGAGGGATATAAATCGAGGGGAGGGATCCATTAATGGCCACTTATTCAAACCGCCATTAATGGATGGGAACAACTAGTGCGTTGTGGACTCAGACGCTTCTTGTTGCACTTCTTCCGCCCTGCGTTTAACAGCTTCAGAAAAAAGAGCGTCAAAATTGACAGGCGCCAATAACAGTTGGGGGAAGCTACCGCGATTCACTACATCCGATACGGTTTCACGGGCGTAGGGAAATAAAATATTCGGACAATAACTGCCCAATAATGGTTGCAACTGCTGAGGAGGAAAACCCTCCGCCAAAAACAAACCTGCTTGCTGAACTTCCACTAGAAAGGCAACCTTATCCTGATTTTTCACTGTAATAGTGATACGAAGCGTCACCTCCACGGTTTTTTCGTCCACCTGACTATTTTCAGTGTTCAGGTCCATTTTGATTTCAGGTTTCCACTCATCCCGGAAACACTGTGGCGCATTGGGCGACTCAAAAGAAAGATCCTTCACATAAATACGTTGTAGCGCGAATTTACCTGCACCAGGCCCCGCAGCGGGGTTTTGTTGCTCAGACATGTTTATTCCTTCAGTAAAAATTCAGACAGCGTAAATGCATTGTAGGAGCTAATTGTTAATATTCAATAACGAATCCAGCTTTCCCGCTCGTTCGAGTCGATATAGGTCATCACAGCCACCGATATGCTGACCACCTATCCATATTTGGGGAACCGTATGGCGACCACTTTTCTGCATCATTTTTTTGCGCAAATCACGGTCACCATCAACGTTCAATTCAGTCACGTCAAGGCCCTTACTTTCCAGCAGGCGTAGCGCACGAACACAAAAACCGCAGTAATTACTGCTATACATGGTTACTTCTGAAGACAAAATAAAACCACCTGCTCTAGCTGGCCAGTGGCAAACGCTCACCTTCCCACGCACTTATACCGCCAGTTAGCCGATAAAGTTTCGTCCAGCCATGCTTACGTAAAAGCTGCCCCGATGCACCTGTCGTATGGCCGTGGGCGCATACTAAGATAATGGGGTGATCCTTGTACTTTTCCAGCTCAACAAAACGCTCACCAAGGACATTATGGGGAATATTAATAGAGTCAGTAATGTGTCCTTTGCTGAACTCCTTAGTAGGCCGAACATCCAGCACAACGGCGCCATCATGGTTAATCAGATCCACCACTTCCTGACAGTGCACACCCCGTCCTCCACGTGCAATTTCGTATTGCAGAAATACCACAAGCAACACTAGAAATGCAGAGCAAAGCATCCAGTGGTTAACAATAAATTCAAAAAGCTGCTCCATCATGATTTAGTACCTATTGACCCAAAGTTTTGCCAAGTGAGAAGATAGCGCAGCATTATACACCAGCCATCCGCCTAAAATAGCGGATTCCCTGATTTAACGTTAAAATGAGGACTTCCTGTAAAAATCCTTCCCGCAAGCGACAGAGGAATAGAATTGAATAAGCGTAAACCCCATGTGCTCGTTATTCTGGACGGTTTTGGATATCGAAAAGAGCAAAGCGACAACGCCATAAAAAATGCAAACACGCCCACATTCGATCACCTCCTGAATAGCTACCCCCACACCCTCATCCAAACCTCCGGCAAACAAGTCGGCCTGCCTGACGGCCAAATGGGCAACTCTGAAGTTGGCCACATGAACCTCGGGGCAGGCAGAGTGGTATACCAAAACTTTACGCGAATCTCCAAAGCCATAGAAGATGGAGACTTCTTTGAAAACCAGACCTTGTGCGGCAGCATTAACCAGCTCGCCCAAAACAACAAAACACTGCATATCATGGGATTGTTATCCCCGGGCGGAGTGCATAGCCACGAAGACCATATTTCCGCGATGATTAAACTTGCCCAACAGCGCGGCGCCAAAAAAGTAATGGTTCATGCCTTTCTGGATGGCCGCGACACGCCACCCCGCAGCGCCGGGCCCAGCCTGCAAAAAATTGACAAACAACTCAAAGACGCTGGTATTGGCCATATCGCCTCTTTAATTGGCCGTTATTATGCTATGGATAGAGACAAGCGCTGGAATCGCATCGAAAAGGCCTACAACCTACTCACCCAGGGAGATGCACAATTCCACGTACCCGACGCAGTCAGCGGCCTCAACGCCGCCTATGAGCGAGATGAAAATGATGAATTTGTAAAAGCGACACTAATAAGAACAGAAGATGAAAGTACCAATGATGTCACTATTCAGGACGGTGATGGGCTAATTTTTATGAATTTTCGCGCCGACCGGGGTCGTGAGCTCAGCCAGGCATTCACCGGAAACAGCGCAGCGTTTGAGAAAAAGAAAACCCCATTGCTATCCTCCTTTGTCACCCTCACTCAATACGCAGAAGACATCCCCTCCCAGGTAGCCTTTCCTCCGACAACGTTAAACAATGTGCTGGGGGAATATTTATCCAAACAACGAAAAACCCAACTTCGCCTTGCCGAAACTGAAAAATACGCCCATGTCACCTTCTTTTTCAGCGGCGGCAGAGAAAACACCTTTGACGGCGAAGAGCGTATCTTAATCAACTCCCCCGATGTCGCTACCTACGACCTACAGCCCGAAATGAGCGCCCCGGAATTAACAAATGCACTGATAAAGGCCATCAACAGTGGCAAACATGATCTTATCGTCTGCAATTACGCCAATGGGGATATGGTGGGGCATACCGGTAAATATGAAGCAGCCGTAAAGGCCGTGGAAACCCTCGATGCCTGCTTGAAGCGTATTGAAAAAGCTATTCTTGAAAACCAGGGAGAGTGCCTGATCACTGCCGACCACGGCAACGCAGAGAAAATGCGCGATGAGCAAACTGGCCAGCCTCACACATCTCATACCAACGGGCCTGTGCCCCTGATTTACATCGGAAAACCGGCAAAATTGTTGGATGATGGCGCGCTTTCCGATATCGCTCCCACACTGCTACACCTGATGGAAATGGATATGCCAGAAGAAATGACCGGGCACAATCTGGTGCAATATCAAACTTAAAAAAACCGCATTGCTCTCCCATCCACTCAGAACAGCACTGCAAACCTTACTTGCAGCGAATCTTCTTTTCCTTCCCATCGGCGCACAAAGCGATCAAACAACCGAAGGGGAAATTTCCAATAAGCAAATAAAACTCGAAAACATCAAAGAGGGGATCAGCTCCCTCCTTAACAAAATCACATTCAACAAAGGAAGCTACCAAAGGCTACAGAAAACCCTGCGAAAAAATGAAAAAGCAATTTCGACAATTTCCAGGGAAATACTGCGTAACCGTAAAGCAATCGCTAGCCGGGAACAAAGTGTCAAAAAGCTCAAAACCCAGATTTTGGAAATAAACAGGTTTTTGGATAACATTAAAGAGCGCATGTCCAAAGACCTGCGCATGCTCCACCACCAAGGCACAAACAGCCCCGCCAAACTATTTCTCAACATGGAAGACCCCTCCTCGCTTCCTCGCACCATTTATTTCCACAAGCGTGTCCAACACGCACGAGAGAGAAAGCTGGAGGAAATAAACGCCACACGTCAAACACTCGAAATCCAGCAAAAAAAGCTTAATCTGGAGCAGCAACAATTAGCACAGCTCCAGGAAGGGCTGACGGGTGAAAAAAAATCCCTCGATCAAAAACAGAAACAAAGGCAGCGTACCCTCGCCGAACTAAAAAAAGAAATTGGCAAGGAGAGTAATAAGCTGGAAAGGAAACAGCAGGAAGCAGTAAAACTCCAACAGCTCATCACTCAGCTTAACCAACGACTTAAATCCGCAGACAAAGACCCCAAAGGCTTCCGAAAACAAAAAGGAAAACTCAAATGGCCCACTGCAGGCAAACTCATCCATCAATTTAACCAAAAACGATCCGAGAATGGACAGCTTCGTTGGCAGGGGGTTGTAATGCGCGGAACACAAGGCCAAGCGGTTAACGCAGTATTTTCCGGGCAAGTAGTCTATTCTGATTGGATGACAGGATTTGGCAATTTGCTCATGATCGACCACGGCGGTGGGTATTTGAGCCTATATGGTCATAATCAAGCACTGCTAAAGAGCGCTGGGGACAGCGTCAATAAAGGCGAGCAGATCGCTACGCTTGGTAATAGCGGGGGAGAGCTTGAGGATGCGCTTTATTTTGAAATTCGTCACCACAATAAGCCGATAAACCCCTCCAGCTGGTGCCACCGCTAAGAATAAATATCGAGCGATCTCATCGGCGCTCCTTGGAAAAGTATTATTTGTGTTAACCTTTATTTCATTAAACCCATAGGACATCGCGCCCGCTATCGGGCTCGGAGAACATACATGCAGCATCACCACTACACTTGCAAGGCTCTTGGAAAACACTACATCTTGTTTCTTTTCTTAATCAGCCCACTCGCCATTGCCGAAACTCCAGCGCCACAAAAAAATGCATCACTGCCACTAGAGGAGCTGCGCGCCTTCACCGAAGTTCTTGACCGTATCAAAAAATCCTATGTCGAACCTGTTAGCGACAGTGATTTACTCGAAAGCGCCATCACCGGCATGTTATCTGAACTTGATCCCCACTCGGCTTACCTAAAACCACAGGCGTTTAAGAGCTTGCAGGTGAACACTTCCGGTGAATTCGGCGGGCTGGGCATTGAGGTAGGCATGGAAAATGGCTTAGTTAAAGTAATTTCCCCCATCGACGACACACCCGCGCACAAGGCGGGCGTTAAAGCGGGAGACCTCATCATCAAACTGGATGAAACCCCCGTTAAGGGGCTGACACTTTCTGAAGCCGTGAAAAAAATGCGCGGCAAAATCGGAACTAAAATCGTTCTCACTATTATCCGCGAAAAAACCCCCGAACCTCTTGAGATTGTGGTCACTAGGGCGGTTATCAAAGTTAAAAGCGTCCGATACAAAACCTTGGAAGAGGGTTTCGGTTACCTGCGTATTTCACAATTCCAGGTCAATACGGGTAAAGACCTCGCAACCGGCATCAACAAGCTCAAAAAGAAAAACAAAGAACTTAAAGGCCTAATACTCGACCTGCGAAATAATCCCGGTGGCGTGCTACAAGCAGCGGTCGATATATCAAACACCTTCTTGAACGAAGGCCTAGTGGTCTACACTCAGGGCCGCCTGGAGGGCTCCGAAATAAAGTACTCCGCCACCCCAGAAACACTTGTAAAGGATACACCATTGGTCGTACTGGTGAATGGAGGGTCGGCATCCGCATCGGAAATTGTTGCCGGAGCGCTACAAGATCACAAGCGCGCCCTTATTATAGGAACACAAACTTTTGGCAAGGGCTCGGTACAAACCATTCTGCCGCTTCCCAATAACCGTGCCATCAAACTCACCACCGCGCGTTACTACACCCCGGAAGGGCGTAGCATACAGGCACAAGGGATCATACCCGATATTAGTGTCAACTTGGCAAAGCTGACAAAAGTCGAGCAGCCTCGCATGTATAAAGAGTCGGACCTACAGGGTCACCTCGAAAATGAAAATGGCAAAAAGGCAAAGAAAACGAAGAGTAATGGCAACGGGGATATTGAGAAGATACTGGCAAAAGACTACCAGCTAAATGAAGCCCTTAATATTCTAAAAGGAATCAGCTTGCTTAAAGCACGCTAAGCTTAAGGATCAAAAATAGTGGCGTAATCGCCTGAAGCACAGGTCTCATTGCTCGGCGGGATAAAAAGGCCTCAATCTCACCTTCCCTTTAAAAAATTCGTGAAGCAAGGTGTAGAAAGGCTAATCAAAATTGTAGGGACAACGACTCAAAACCAAAGGCAGGACGGAGCCTGATTATTTAGCTACGCCATAGTGGCCCCGCTCCATCCGTGTATCTACTCACCGACATACAAAACCTAAGCAATCCATCTCGCAAGATGAATAAGCTCACAGCAGGTTTAAACCTAGAAACCGCAGTTGGCCGGCCCAAACTGGAAGTTTACACTTCTATAGTAAGTTATTTTGAAAATAGAGCTTTCACCTGTTGGGTGAGTCCGCCTCCTCACTCGATAGCACGTTTATTGGGCCCGCTAATTTCGCAAAAAAAGCTCGGAATAGCAGGCTATTCCGAGCTTTTTTTACTGTATTATCGAACCCAA
>Ga0209345_10002314_pt1 | contig 21219 bp, 35 predicted proteins | sample Cruoilmetagenom7_FD_187294 | JGI IMG/M metagenome (GOLD analysis project Ga0209345, IMG submission 187294) | Oil polluted marine microbial communities from Coal Oil Point, Santa Barbara, California, USA - Sample 7 (SPAdes) (version 2) | ecosystem: Environmental > Aquatic > Marine > Oil seeps ... | reverse complement strand
GTGTTCAGGGAGTTTAATTAATATTAGTAACACCCCCATACCCCTATTAAATATATATATAATCTTCATCAAATAGTGTTGTTTGTTCAGTTGTTCTAGGCTTATTATTTCTATTTTTCTTAGCTTGTAGTGTCTTGGCGTTATGGTGAGCGTGACATAATGGTACTAGGTTATCATCTTCTAATGCTAATGATTTATCATCTTCATACTCTATGATATGATCTACAACATCAGCACTTTTTACTATGTCTTCACTCATACAATCTTGACATAACCCACCATACTTAAACATTATTTCTTTACGTTTAGTTCTCCATGCTTTAGAGTTATAAAACTTTGCTTTGTCTTTATCTCTAGTGTTTTTATCGTAGTTAGTTTGTGTAGTTCCATGAGTAGTACAGTATGTATCTTCATACTTAATAAGCTCATTACATGATGGATAGTTGCATATCTTTTTAGGCATTTTAGTATCTCTCTTTAATATAATATCTAAACAGAATTATAGTAAAAATATATGTTTAGATATGTGTGAAAAAATAAGCATTAAGAGGCTAAAAAATAAGCCCCTTAATGCAAAATAATGTACTTATAGCTTCATGTTCAGCGTAATTAGTTTCATTTTTTTGCTGTAATGCTTTGAGTCAGGTACATAGTAATACCCGCATTACATAAACCCAGCCCACCGTATCGCTTCGGTACTGTGCCAGTGCATACAACCTAATGTCATGTTTTACCCAGCGTGGTTTAATAAGGTGCTATAATTAGAATATATAGCCGATTTAGCCTCGATTAACTCATTTTTAACTTTACACCATCTAAGACGTTATCCTATTAAGTGGTAGTGATTTCTTCTTACTCATGCTATCACTCTAAGCATATACTTAAAGACTGTTACAAAGTCTTATAAGTGAGCTACATTAAGCCCACTAATAAGGCTTAATTTATTGTTGTATTCCAATTATCTTTATAGAGTGTTTTATATCCACTATATCATCGCACCCTATATTTCTGCCATAAGCTACAATCTTACCATTCATATATTTAAAGACAAAATTACGCTTTATTGCTTCAAAGTAATCACCGCCCCTGCCATCTTCACTTAAACTAGCAAAGATTTTATTCCCTTCGCTGTCTAGCATATCAAGGAAGTGTATCGCTAGTGTTGATGGGTTTATTGTTATATACTCTTTTGTGGGGTCGGTTGTTGCTATTTGATAAAGTTTCATCTTTTGAATGGGTGTTATTAGAAAATCTAAGCACCCTTCAACATACTCATCACTATCTATCTTTTTTGCTCTATATATTGGTATATTTATTGAAGTTTTCATAAAATCATATCCTTTTAAGACACGTTTAAGAGGTGGTTAAAGTAACTTAATGTAAAATATATCTTTACTAATAAGTCATTCCTTGCACGTTCTCAGCGTGTTTGTGTAGTGTAAATGATAACAAATATCTCTAATATCTGTTATCGGCTTATTGTGAAATAGTACTCTCTATTAAATTAAAACTATCTTAACCTATCACTTTTAGTTTTCCATCTTCAACTGTAATTTTATCCGCAATTTCGTCTGTAAACTCACGCATATTCATCTTCATATCATGAGCTAAATTACCTAGTATGCGCTTTGTGTTTGGGCTTACTAAGATACTCTGACGTTCATCTTTTACTTTAACTTGACCGCTACCATTACATAGTTGGCACTGTACCTTTTCAAGTAATGTGCTTTCAATAAAACCGCGCCCACCGCACTGCGTACAATCTCTAAATTTATCTGTTTTCATATCAAATCCTTATGCTTCCAATTTTCGCCCCATTTGGCTTTTGCTTCAAATTCTATAGCCTCTCTAATCTCTGTTAATTTATGGTACATTAACGCGGGGCATACTTCAAAAGCATTATCTAGCTCAAATAAAGCTCTTTTAATAAAGTGTTTTTCAATCCCTTTACCCGTCTTAGATAATTGTTTAGCAAGCTGTATGCTCTCAGCCATAGTGTAAATACTATCCTTACACAACTCTTTACTTACATCAGCACTAAGCGTAAATACTAGTGCTATTATTAATATTAAAGCTTTCATTTGTTAAATTCCTTTTTTATATCTTCATACATACCTTTATATTCCTCTAATATGTATGTAACAAATTTATATACAAATGGGTACATAATTAACGCTATAATTAATGGTATTATATATATCATACTCTAAGCCTTTATTTTAATGTATACAAATTATACAGCCTTAATGCTTAAATGTATATTATGTATACAGATTAACTAGCAAAAAGACTATATAGTAAGTTATATAAATGTAATGAATTTATCGTTGTTATGGGATTTATTGCGTTTATGTTTCTTGTAGTAGTAAATTGATATATCGACTATGCAGTAAGTTAAAGCCAATATTGAAACTAGAATAATTATTTGCATGAATTATCTTTATCGCGGTGCTTAACACGCGACATACTAAGCACCGCACGTTTAGTTGGAAACGTGATATGCATTGTACATTTATTTGCGATTAATGTCAAGTATTGAATATATGCCATAATTGCCCCGCTTCACCCGAACTAAGTTTGGGGTTAAGTTTTATTATCAATCTTAAAAACTTCATTTGCTTATTTCTAACGCTCATTACTTCATTAGCTTTCATAGTAACCCTTTTTCTTTAGCTATCCATTCAGTAGCTTTTATAATTGCTTGTAGTTCTGTATTGTTTTGTCTAAAATAAAGCACATCAAAACAACCTTCAAAATCAACAATACACACGTAATCATCATTATTTTCTATTCCGCTATGTATTTCAATAGCGCCTTGCTTGTGACACCACTCTTTACATAATCTACCTAAAGTGTCTTTATTCAAAACTGATATTTCACTTTCTCCAAAATCTTTGTAATATTCATCAACTGTATAAAAAGCTATAAAACCATCATTGATAGTTTCTATAAAATTTTCTATTTTTTCACCAAAAACTAAGCCCAATAACTCTTTACTTATTATATCAATCATAACAACCCCCTCTTAACCAACTCAGCCCTAATTGTATTATTGACAAACTTATTCTTATTTATGTCTGTATTACCTAAGGCTTCTACTATATCGGTATCAACTCTATATGAACGCATTATAGTTTTAGTTACTGGTGCAACTTTATCCATAGATACATTACCACTTAAAGCGCTTTTCATAGCTCCAAACCCATTATTTCCTATTCCGTCCATATCACACCTCGCTTAAAAATTTAGCAAGATCATAAACTTCTGCTGTCGCTTTTTCTGAAGCTCCTAGTTCAACAACACTCAAACCTTTTTCGTAAGCGTTCTCATACGCTAACCTATAGTATAAAGGCGGTGCAAGTATATATCCTAAATCTTCAAGCCCGCTAAAAAAAGACTTTACTTGCTGTTTAGTTTTTATTACATGAACGCGATTTGGCACTACTATAAATTTAGTATCTTTAGAGGTCACTTTAACTATTTGCTCTATTTTTTTACTAAACTCTATAAGTGCGTTTTTTTCAATCTCATTTGGTGTTACTGGAATTAGAACTACATCACTTAAAGATATCAAAGCTTGTGTATCTAAACTATCATAACCACCTGTATCAAATATTTTAATACCTTCTAAATCAAATACAGCTTCTAGCATTCTATCGTCAGGGTTAAAATGAAAATCAAAACTAAATGGTATATCACTCTTAGCTCTAATGTTAAAAAAGTGTCTACTTGCTTTTTGTATTGTATCTAAGTCACAAAGAGTTACTTTATGCTTTTGTCTTTGAAGCTCAACTGCGAGGTTAGTTGATATTGTAGTTTTTCCAGCACCGCCCTTTGCTATCTGCGCCACTGTTATTGTGAGATTTTTCTTCATGTTGTATTTCCTTGTATTGTTTTTGAAATACAATCATATCAAAAGAAATACAACAATGTCAAGCTTTTGCAATACTTTACAAGTATTTACTTGTATTGCTTATGAAATATTAGCAGATATGTAGTGTTCTATAGTACCTTTTCCAGCAGTGGTGTTGTAGTGCTTTTTCCAGTAAGAGGCTCTTAGTTCTAGTGTAGCGGGTATTTCTTCGGGTATCTTCTTATACTTCAGCCTAGTAAATATTAAAGCAAGTAGTGGATTATATCGGATATGGTTCCACTCTATCAAATCAATATCTATACCAAAGTAAGCTGATAGCCTTCCTTTATCACTTTGTTTAACTCTGTCTTTTATGTCATAGAATGGTATTTCGTCTATTTGACTTATACCCATACCAGCACCCAGCGTATTATCGGATATGGTTCCTTTACCCGTTTCAGCACCGCACGTTTCTATAAGTAAGTAACGAGCATTACCGCCACCACCTAAACACTTACACACTTCATGCGCTATCTCGTTTAATCTGTTTTCGTTTATTAATCCATACATCACTTATTTCCTTTTATTTCTTCGGCTAAATGGTATCTATGCCCATTAGCTTTTTTTAATAAGATTTTTATATCATTAAGTTCTTTTGCGTGTTTTTGCTCTAACTGTAGCAACTTAATATCACTTTCATTTTTAGCAATTCTCAGTAATGCTGTACTTTTTTGACTTTCTATCTCCTTAATAGACATATTGTTATACTCAAAAAATAGCACTATTGCGATTAGTAAAAAAGAAATAACTTTGATTAGTTTACTATCAAAGCTCTCTCTAGTTTCTTTAGTGTTTATTTCGCATGGTTCATCATGATTTTCGTGGTGGCTGTTAATTTTACCGTGTAGGTCACTTATAAGCTGGTCTGTTCTTGAAACATGGCTTCTATGCGCGTCAGCTAACATACTCACATCAGTTGTTAATCCTTCTAGTTTACTATCTGTAACCGCAAGTTTACTTATGCCATCCATTACAGTTGATAAAGAAGAGGCTATTTCTTCAATTTTTAAGCTTAAGGAATTAACCGTAATATCTAGCTTAGTTACTAGCTTTTCAAGACTGTCAACTTTGTCTTTCACTTTATCCCTTTCTAGCTATAAAGCTTTCAACCATACCACCACCAAAATAAAAGCTTAGTATTAGTGCAACTGGTGTGCTTAGTGTCTTAGTGTTCCACTCGGCAAGCTCAAAAGCCACCGCCATATAAAACCCTTGCATTTCTAAGCTAGAATAAAAAACGCCTATATTCCATATAAGAACCGCGTTTAAGTATATAAGCAAAAATACACCACTAAAGATGATAGATAAAAGTCTTTGAGCCTTCTTAAATGGCTTATAGGCTTCTAAAAACTTTACTCTTAAGTTGCTCTTTTCTTGGTCTGAAAAATGCAGTTTATCAATAAAGCTCATACCACCATCTATGACCGATTTAGTACCGAAAATATCTTTAATAAGCCCTATCATATCAAACGCTTAAAGTTCGTATAGTTTCACGCGCTATATCAATATTTATATACATTATTAATATTCCCCTTCAAGCTTAAAACTATAATCTATAGAAGCAGTTGAAGCTTGAAGCGTCAATACAATATTCGCGGTTGAATTTGTTATATCTCTAACCCTTGCTGTTCCTGCATTAAGATTTTCACTTATCGAAACATCGGCAAAAAGAACATTTGTTAAAGCAATCGGGTATGGCTTTGCTGTTAATGCTGACCTATAACTGTTTCCACTCGTTGAACCGTATATATTTACTGTCAAAGTGGTACAGTCTACAATACCACTGCTCCAGCAAAAAACTTTTCCATTTGGAAGTCTCATATAACTTCCATTGTCTGTGCTTCCATTTACCGTTCCGTCAGGATATATTTTAGCACTAGGATTTGCACCAATAGCCAAAGGGTCAACATATATCGCACCGCCTATAGGTATTTCGCCATTTGCAAGTTCATAATCTAAAACTATTTGTGGCTTTAGCACTTTTCCGTTTATCTCATTTACTATCTCTTGGTTAGTTGAACCACCAGCCCCACATGATACTGACATTATAAATCCTTTATTTTAGTTATCATTTCAAAATTAGCACTTATCTTGTATTTTCCAATACCTAAATGCTTCACACTGTACATACTAGCAAATCTAAAAACCTTAAAATCTTCAAAGCCTTCTATTTTCCACTCAGCATTAAACTTACTTACACCATCAGCCAAAGTATCAAAATAAAAGTCTTTAAAGTATCGCATTTGCGTATCGTTTTCAGTTACAAAACTAGCATTTACCATATAGTTACCTATATACTTAGCTCTATGTCTAGTGGCATAATCAAATTGACTTACTTCAAACGAGCTACCACTAGCAGTAGCATTTCCAGCTAAAAGCGGGCATGGTAAAAAATTAATATTCCATAGTGGCAAATCCGTGGGTGTATCAGCGGGGCAAAATATTGTTGCACACGCGCCCAGCTCGTCCGCACACACTATTGTGTCGGGGTATATGTAACTCATGAGTAAATCCCTTCATCATAATTTGTACATTGTACCGTAACAGTGTTACCACTTGGCTTAATGCTCGCTACAATATAATCTTTCACTATATCTGTTGTAGTTCCAACACTACACCGTGTAGCGTCATTGTTATTTACAGCATGAACCCACGAGGGTAAATCTGTTACTGTTAAATCATCGCCAGCTTTAGTGAAACTAAGTATATCACTTACGCTTCCATTATCTTGGATAAAGATGATCTTATCATAATTTACGTCTATATCATCATTAAGAGTTATCTCACTACCAGCTACACTAGTAACTTCACTAGCAAACCCCCACGAAGGTAAACGGTGTGATATTGCTATGCGGTCTAAAAACTGCGGGATATGCCCTTGCACATCAGTTTTAAACTCTAAGCTCTTACGTCTTGCTTTGTATTGCTTATACAAGTATTTCGCCATGCTTTCGGCTATTGTAGTATCGGTACAACCCCACAACTCTGTTGTACTTGGAAAATCACCATCAGTAGGGTAAATAGCAAACTGTTCACTAAAATCATCAGCGCTACGATACAAAACCTTTACGCTGTCTGTTTCACTTTCTTCTTCAAACAAGTAAGATATTTTAAGACTATCTTTTAAAATATTTGTTTCATTATACAAAGCAGTTACAATCGGCTTAACCGCGTCTTGTTTAAGTTTTATCTCACTTCCTTGAGTAAATACGCTATATTTATTTGATTTAGCAACCGTACTCATAGCGTCAAATAAAGTTAGCTTATCATCAAAAGTACCGTTTACCGTTTCTGTAGTAACTGGCAAAACTAAGTCACTCGATGGAAGTCTACCACCATATATAGTATTTGTGTAAAGGTCTGTAATGACTGAATTTATATCATTTGCAATGTCTTTTCTAGTTACCCATGCGTTTATTGCAAACTGACCTATAGAGCTAATGGCATTTGAGGCTTTAATCTTCGCCCACACTAAAGTTATATCGCCTAGTGGTTCATCGTTTGGCGGTTCATGTATCGCTTTTACAGAGCGTATATATGTCTTATCCATGCTGGTGATGTCTGCGGGTTCAGTCGTAACGCGTAAAAAATTTATATATATATCTTGCCCCGCTCCAATATCTGACGTTACATCCCACTTCCAGCTTACCCGTATAGGGCTATTGTCTTTTGCTGTAGTGGATATAGTTTCAGTATGTTTTACAATCTTTTTCCATACAATCCCCCCTGGTGTCACAAAAGCCTCTAATCTACTTACAAACACTTTAAAAGACACGGTTCTATCTATAAAATTGCTTGACGCGTCCGTATCGTAAACACCATTTGGGTGGATATAATCTATTTCTATTTCTTCAACTTGGTTATCAAAAGGGTTCTTTAGTATATACGCACCGTAAGAAGTAGTAAACTCAGCACTTGCACCCATGTAATTACGTTCCATTGTACCAGTGTACGCGATAGGACAATCCGTGTTATCAGTTTGAAAAATGCTATCATAAAATATTATTGAATAATTAGTGCCGTCATAAACTAAACTTTTAACAATCCCTCTTTTTTCACCTTCAAAGTCAATTTCTAGCACGTCATTTATATTTAGCTCTGTATACCAATCAGGCACATAAGGCGAACCCGTGAACATTTCTTCAGTTAGTGTATCACCAAACGCACACATAACCGCGTTTGCACCATCTTCAGGTAAATTGTAAGTGCTTTGTGTTGGCTCAGTTGTAAAAGTGTGACTCTGTACTGTAACTATATTATTTGTCACAAAATCTACTGTATAAGTACCATTATTCGATACAGTTTCAGTTATTTTTATAGTTGAGCCATTTACTAATGATGTTAAGTCGGGTTCATCACCATTAAGAAAAGGTGAAAACTCTATAGTGCTACCGCTAAACTTCATTAACATATACTGAGAGGCTGGCGCACCTCTTAGCTCTAAGTTTTCTACATCAGGTATGGTTTTAACTAGCTCATTATAATTTGTATCTCCAACTTTTGTTTTAATCCCATCAGATACCTTAAAATCATCATATTCTAGTATCTCATGTCTAAAGTTACCCGCTTGAATTTCTTTTGAGTCTGTATCGCTCACCATTACGTTATCTATATTATATTTTCCTTGACCTATACACATAAGCTGATACAAATATTCTTCATTATTTTCATATCTTCTATATGGTGGCGCTATTAACGCTGGATAAGTTCTTACTTTACCATATATAATAGGTATTGCACTCCCTCTTTTTGCTTCGTTTTGCTGTGAGTTTAAGTCATAAGTAGACGATGAACGTCCGTTGTTGCGATTTGAGTTTGTGGATATCTGTTCAGGTAATGACGGGGCAAAGATTTTACCAATAACATAACTTACACTAGCTGAAGCAAGTAAGTTTACAACAAATCCCCAAAACCCACTTAGCCCCACGGCTTCCGCAATTGCTGGACGAAAAACTAAAGTTATAAGTTGATCCTCTTTAAGCTCCATATCATAATCATCTAGCTTTATCTTTTTACCGTCTACCTCTATATCACAAGCGGTTTTAAAACCGTTTACATGATAAACTTTTAAGTAGTCCAGCAAAGTATCATAACTTTCTTCTCTTACTTTTCTATCATTTGGTTTTAGTATATCTGTTTCAATAAATGTCATACTCTTAACCCTTTAAAATCACTATACATTTTTTTAATCATATCTAGCGGTGTGTAAGTTGCGCCACCTTCTTGTGCGTGAACTACACCGCCATCATAATAAACACCAGCATGATAAAAAATTCCATCTTTACCCATAACTATAATATCTTTATTTTCAAAATCTTTTTCATTTAGTATCTCGTTTAAGTTATGTTTTTTTAATTCCCTATCAAAATGTTTCACACTTACTCTAAGACTCTGGGCTACACCCTCGGCTTTTGGTGCGAATGGTATTAAGAACTCTACCAAATCCCAACAATGTGCCGTATGCTTATTGTACGGCTGACCTATAAGAGAGTTTATTTTATCTTCAAAAGTTTTCATAAATATAGCCCCTTAAATCGCTGGTCGAAGCGTGACTGATTCCCAGTCGGTATAAGTTTTTTATACAAATCGGGTCTAGTAGCTACGCACGTTATAGCCTTAGTGTCTGCTACAATATTTGTCAAAACTAATTGTAAAGGTGGCATTTGTGCCGTGTCTGAACCATCTATATAAACTCTATAAGTTGTCACTATCGGTTCTTCTATCACTTCACTTGCTCTCTCTAGCTCTGTAATTATCTCACGACCTACATTGTCAAACACTATAGATAAATCTTGCTGAACTTCCCCAACATCAGGCAATTTTAAATCAAAACCAAAAGCTTCAAATGTTTTTGTGCTAGTGTCTTCTAGTTCCCAGTCGTGGTTATCTGTATCTTGTACTAAGTAAAAAGTTTTAGTGAACTGCGAGTGAGATAATTCTAGCGTATGGTAAAATCTTACCCCGCTAGTGTTTGAGCTGTATAATTCTTTTAGTGCTTCACTTATAGCCATAATTAAACCTTACCGAAGCCGTAACGCTGTTCCATAGCTGAACCAATATTGCTAGTTCCACGAGTAATGGCATTTGCCACCGCGTCAAGTACAATCTCTATTTCACCATCACGCTCATTTACACTCACATTTGCACCAGCGTTATTTATTACATTTACTGTAGGTGCTTTGTTTAGTTCGTGATTTGGTGTAACATTATCACCAGCACTTAAATTTACTATTTCCGCCCCACGCTCACCAACTAAGTAAGCACCACTAGTTCTTGCTGTACCACCATTAGCCATAGCACCTTGCACTGGTGCTGGTGTTGCTGTTGCTGTTGTTGCACTCGTGCTAAAACCTAAACTTCTTAATCCAGCCGCGACCGCTTGTTGTACCACTAAAACATGGATAAGTTGAGCTACTATATCTTTTAGTATGTTCTCAAACACTTGACCGAAGTTGACCGCGCCATCCATAGCTTGACGAAAAGCACCAGTAATACCACTAGATATAGTAGCGTTCATACTCTCTACTATTGCTTTAGCTTGTGTAGTTTTGTTTGAAACTTTTTTATAGTATTCATCACTAGCTAAACCCATTTGCTTCCAAAGGCTAATCGTTTCTTTTAGTTCGCCACTTGTAGCAGTTATGCCCAGCCCACCAGCACTAGATTCATTTTTTTTATTAAACCATTTTTCTAAAAATAGTGACGCACCATCAAGCCCCATCATAGACTTAGCCCAATCGTCAGTTTGTGTTTTAGCTTCACTAGTCCATTTTATATAATCTGCATAAGCTGTATTTGATTCAGCTTGTGTACCCCACAAATCAGCTATAGCACTTTTAACTAAAAGTATAGTACCTTCCCAGCCTTTCATACTTAAAGATATTGTTGATACTGCCTTATTAACTCCACTAGCTACATTAAAAACTACTACTTTAGCAACATTCATGCTCTTTGAAAATAAATCCAACCCGCCACTAGTCCGCATAACCTCGTCTGTAATATCTGAAAATACATCAGCAAGCACAACACCAACACCAGTTGATACACTTCCCATGATTTTGCCCGCAAAAGCCCACGCGTCATTAGCTTTCTCAATAGCTGGTAAATGTTCACTACTGATGATTAAACCGAACTTACGCATTTTTTCGCCCGTTTCATCAAAAACTTTTGAGCCTTTTTCTAGTAAGTTTACTAAGGCTACACCCTCGCTGTCAAAGAGTTTCATTGACAATCTTACTTTATCACCTTGGTTTGTAACCTCGCTCATAGCGTCAGCAAGTTGACGCATTTGTACATCAGGTGAAAGCTTTGCTAAGTCTTCAGCATTTAAGCCTAACTCTTTAAGGGCATTACTGGCTTCACCAGTGCCTTGGCTCGCTTCCGCTATACGTCGTACAACTCTTTGCATAGCCATATCTAAAGTTGTTGTGGCTACACCCGCTTCTTCTGCTGATAAACGAAGTATTTGCAGTTCTTCACTTGCGATACCTAGTTTAGAGGCAGTTTTAGCAAGCTTATCTAATTCAGCGTTTGATTTACTTATAGCACTGACTAGTTTACCAGTTACAAAAATAGTAGCAAATGCGCCTATAAGTTTTGTTGCATTACTAGAAAACTTTTGTACTGATTTTTCAGCCTTATTCATTCCAGTAACTAATTTTTGTGTGTTTGCTAAAATATCTATTTGTATTGAACCAGCCATACTATAAGTCCTCCATCATTCGCTTAGTTAAAGCCTCTAGTTTGGCTTTCTTTACGTCTTCATCATTTACACTTAGCATATATTCTATCGGGCTTTTAGGCTCTTTAGAATGTATGTTAAAAGTAAGTGCTAGTAGTTGCGCCATTTGTATCTCTTGTGTGTTAAACGGCTCTATTAAATTAAATTCATACCATGACAAAAACTCGCTATATGGCATTTCATCAATTTCAGATAAAGACTTGCTTAAATGTTTAGCAAGTCTAAATCTAAATCTATCTATATCACTCAGCGGGTGAACCTATCCACTCAGTAAGAATTGCTATATCTGTAAGAGTCAAAGTATCTACAAACTTATCTTGTCTACCAGTGGCAAATTTAACCATAAGCACTGTAGCTTCAAATTCGTCTTCTTTAAGCATAGCTTTAACTTTACGCATTTGACCTACTGTAAGCTCTGTTAGCTCTACTGTTTCACCGTTGATTTCAAAAGTTTTCTTTATCATGTCGCTGGTGTCGTGGTGATATCACCGTCTATCTTAACTTCTAGTGAAGCAGTTATAATGCTATCTACTGACCCAGTGTCAGAAGTGTTTATCACATAACCTTCAAAAGTTTTCTTTGTACCATCGCCCGTAACTGGTGTTACTGGATTTGGAAACTCTATCTGAAAGAAGTAAGGTGTGTCACTAGCTTCACTGTCTTCAACCATACCCCAGCCCGTACCTTCAGGGTCATAATTTACGTCCACTGATAGCGTACCGTTATCTCTAAGCCCAAAGCTAAACTCTTTTGATGTTGATGTGTTACAAGTTGTATCTATCTCAGCTCTTGCAGTTCCAGCGCGAGTATAAGAAGTTATACACCCAATCGGGGTATAAGCTACACCATCAGTACTAATACCAATTAAAATCCCTTGAAAATTAATCCCAGCCATTTTTCTATCTCCTATATATTTAGTTTAAAATCAATAACACTATGAAAAGTATTACCTTCATCAGTCATGTTTTGAAAGTTTTGGTATATTATACACTTAAAACCATCACAAGCCATAAGCTTTGATATTATATCATCTTTTATAGTTCCTAGTGTTTCAAGTGTATCTGAATATACGTCTATTTGAAAACGAATCTGCGGATAGTCTACCAACCCATCCGCACAATTTGTTTTTATATCGCTTATGACTTCATAAACGCTATATGGAAGTGTTTTGTTTTGAGGTGCTTTTAAAGCATAGAACCCACCTTGTATAGTTTTTAAACATTCATATAAAAGCTCCTCTAACATTACTTAAACCCCAGCTTTCTTTTTTCTTTTTCTAGCCTAGGTATAAAATAGGCTCTAGCCTCTTTTAATGGTTTATCACCTACACCAGTTAAAGAAGGTCGTACAAAAGGTCTAGGACTCATATTTATAGTTCCGTACTCTAGCCATCGAGCTTTTGCGCGGTTTTCTTTTGTAGCAGATACACCAAATACAATTAATGTCCTAGTGCTTTTTCTTAGCTTTTTTGTCTTAATAGATTTTCTAGTCATACCAGTATCTTTTGATACTCTATCTCTCATTTCATCACGCACAACATTTGCGCCCGCACGAGTAGCACCAATCACCACGTTTTTTTGAATACGTGGTGCAAACTCTTTTAATGAGCGGGCGAGCTTTTTAAACTCTGTTTGATTTATAATCGAAGCCATTATGACAACCTACTAATCTTTATAGTGTTGGATATTACGCTTAAATCATCCGTGCCACTTTCACGCGTCATTTCAGTTTCTATCTTAATTGTATTGTTATCCGTTGCAACATCAAAGATGATAAAAAAAGAATCATTTGCTGTGTCGGTTACGTCTTGTTGCTCTTGTCGTATAGTAGTCCATGCACCCACGATACCATCTTTAGTGATTCTAACTCGTCTATATGCGGATTTTGTGGTAGTGTCATAAGTATATAACATTGCTAAGTCAGTCTGATATCTACCACTAGGTACAATTTCAGTTTCTAGCGTGTTTAATACTGAATAATCAGGTAATACAGTATTTATAAATGGTACAGAAACTATTGAACTCCAATTTTGGTGAAGTCTTGTAACTTCATCGGATAAACTTTTTAAAAGATTTGTAAGAGTTATCTTTTTGTTTTCGCCCGCATTTACTATCTCTAATAAATCATTCCCAGTTGGTGTTAATAGTTCTACAAGTTCACTTATTTTCTTAGCCATTTTTTACCCCTCTGTCATTCTGACGTTTCCGTCTTCAGTAATTCGTTCTTCACCGTCTTCAGTTATTCTAGGTACTGAAGCACTCACATATTTTTCCGTTAAGCGTTCTCTAGCTAGTATAGTTAAGCGGTGTTTTCGTTCTTCATCGTCTAAAGCTTTTTTAACGTCAAATATTCTACCACCAAATATAATTCTATCCGCTGGTATAATATCCGTAAATCTCATTCCAATTATTTGGTCTACATCGTTTAAAATGTGATTATCCAAATATAACTCGCGTCCAGTGACGGGATTTATACTTGCACGAGTCACTAATATATTCACCCATACGTCAATCTCACCGCCTTGTGAGTCTTGACTTTCAGCTTTACGCTGTATGGTAACAATATGTTTTAAATCACCAGCCCTTGTTTTTTTAGCCATTTTATCCTACTTGTGGTGCTATATAAGCTTCAAGTAAAAAAGCTATACCAGTTGGTATTGTTTCAGTGTGTACACTTGTTACGGTGTCCTCTCTGTTTTCATAGTACGTACCTATAAGTAATAGCCTAGCGTGTCCGATACCTTCAGGTATTACAGTTAAGCCAGTTTTCCAGTTTAGCACTATTTCGCTATCTATATCAGCTTCATAAGCTTCACTTAATTCAACTACTATATAGTTATTTATATAGTGGTGGTTATCGTCTGTATAGTTCATCGAATCCCGTTTAGGAATAGGAAGGCATACAGCAGACGCGCTCAACTCATAACATAGCTCTACTGAATCATCAACAGGTCTATAAGTTATATCACTCATTAGTCTAACTGGCACTGAGCCAGTTTTGAGCGTGCCTAAAGTTTGCGCGTTTTGTCTTAGTAAAAATTGCTGTCTGCAATAAGACTCAACCGCGTCAAGTGATACACCTATTAAGGCAGTAAGATAAGTATCATCATCGTTGTCTGTAATGTTTAAATGTCTTTTTACTTCATTCAGTGTGATATCATCAGTACCTATAATAGTTGTATCAATCATATTTTACCCTTACTTCTTTTTAGCTTTTTTTGCTAGTTTTTTATCAATCAGTTTTTGTGCGTCTGACCCTCGCATGTCTACCACGTCACCCGCTTTAAGCGAGTGGCTAGGTGTACTAGTTTTCTTTAAGATTTCAATTAGCATTATGCTATAACCGTAATTTTTGAGAAAACTTTATTTTCTGATACCACTTTACCATCAAGTCTAGTCGTAGCAGTGAACAGAACTTCATCTGTTAGCGCGTATAATTCGTCACTACGTTTTACAGTAATGTTGCGGATATTTCTAATCCAGTAATTTTGAGGATTACCAAAGATTACTGGCACGTCTGCAACTGTAAGCGGTGAACCTAGCTCGTAATTTACTCTTACTGGATAACCATATAAAGTAGTTTCCATCGCACCAGCTTGTGTAGCACTAGCATTTGTTTGTAAAAGTGGTCTACCTGTTGTATCTACCCATGCGTCCATCGCCTTGCGTTGCGCGTCACTTACATAAAATACTGCGCCTACGCGCTGTGAAGGGTCAATAGCATAAATAGCGTTAAGCATATCTGTTTCATCAACTACTAAAGTAACCGCACTGTTTACGTTTACTGTACCAGTATCAGCAACAATTCCAGTGGGTTTGCCCGTACCGTCACCATTGATAAATGCGCTTTCAAACACACGAGCAAGTCTAACACCTAAAGCACCAGCCACATAAGATTCAACATCAAAAAATGCATCTTCTAATAGCTCTGTAGATACTACAATAGCTGTAGTAGCTTTGTATGCTTTCATTGTAATTTGACTAGTTGTTATGTCTGCTGGTGTCATTGCCGTACCTTCAGCAGTCCACGCACCAGAGTTTGCTGTATCATCAGCCATCGGAATAAGGAAGTCACCATGATTTCCAGTAGTCATAACCTTAGCGTCTGCATAAAGCATACCATATTCAAGAATTTTACTTGTAAGAGTTCTGTAAAATTCATCAGGTACAGTTTCTAAACCAGCACCAGCCGTTCCAGCTTGCATGATACGTTCTTGCACTTCTTTATTTGTTACAGTACCTCTTAAGTAACCAGTAAACATACTTCTAAACTCTTTTTTACCATCAACGATTTGTGCTTCAACTGGCTTTGAACCAGCAACCGCGATACCTCTTACAGTTTCAATAGCCGATAAGCTTCTATCAACCTCACCAATTTCATCTTTTAGAGTTTTAACAGTTGCTAATGTTTCTTCGTCCATGTTGTCTGAACGCTCATTAACTAGTGTATTCATTTGAGTTAGTTTTGAAGCTCTAAGCTCCATTAATTCTTTTTTAGTTTTCATTTTCAATCTCCTTCAAGATTTGTTTAGCTTCATCATGTAAAGCTTTATTTGGTGCTAGTAAATTTCTCACCTCGGCTTGACATGATTTGCACTCACCCAAACGCTCCATAGTTCTAGCGTCAACCTCTGTAGCTTCATAAGCTGGATAAGGTACTATACTAATTTCTAGTAGTTCGCCTATTTGAGTTATGAGTCTAGTAACTGGCTCACCTTCCATGTTCCACGAATCACCAACCACTGTAAAACCGAAGCTCATTCCGTTGATATCTCCACGCTTTACCAACTCGTGAACTTCTTTTGCTTTTTCAGTATTTGGCAAATCTACACTAAAGCGTAAACCCACCTCGGTAACAGTTAGCTTAAGCGTACCGCTTCTAGTATTACCCAGTACATAATCGCTATTGTGATTATATAATAAAAATGTATTGTTAAGCTCTACACCATCGAACGCACCTCTATCAATATACTCTATAAACTCACCATAAAGTAAACCACTAGGAGTTCCAAACTTAACCGCATAACCGCTCATTGTTAAAGCATTATTTTCACCAGCTCTACACTCAATATCTTTTAACTCTAAATATCTCTTATCCATATTAAACCTTTTTTGTTGGGGTACTCGGTGGGTTTGAAGCCATACCGTTGCCAACTTCTTTTTTTAAACGTCCTATATCACTGCTTAACTTATGTACTAATTGTCTTAATTCATCATCACTTTCAATCTCTACCACTTCAGAGCTTATAGGGTCAGGCTCTTTTGGTGTAAGAACTTCTTTGTGTAACTTCATCGGTGCTGAGTTAAGAGGCAGTACCACTTCGTCTAAATCTGTTAAATCTTTTAAGTTATATTTGCGTCTTGCTTCGTTTAAAGTCATAACCCCTTTTTCAGTTAGTTTTGTAACTACCTCGGCTTTATCTTTTGCCGTTGCATTTAATAGAGCGTCACTCATGAACTCTAAATAAAATTTATCTTGTTTAACAAAACTTATGAGCTTTAAGCTCATTTCTTGCTCTATCATAGCATATATAGGTGTAAGTGTATAGCGTTGATAAATAAGTGCTAGTTGCTCTGTATTGCTATAAGTTGCGTCTATAATACCTAAAAGCGGTGGTGGTACTTTGTATATTTCCATAATTTCGGATTTAGTAAGTTTTTTAGAATTTACATAGTCTGCGTCCGCTGGTGACATGGGCTTAAGTTGAGTGTAAATCATTCCATCACCTAAAACTGGTGTTTTACCCGCATTTTCTGACCCGCCATAAGCGTTTGAAAAGTCTTCTTTTAGTTGTTTTATTTGGTCTGCTTTAAGCTTTTTATCGGTAGTGATAATTCCGCTCATGCTACCACCTTTTTGCATAAAGTTAGTAGCGTACTCACTTTCATAATATGCGCGGTCAAATGTACTAGCATGGTACGCAATAGGGCTAAGCCCTTCATAACCATTTAAAGATATATTTCTAAAGTGCAACATTTGTTCAGGAAATATCTTCATAAGTTTACCACTATTCATAGTAACTTGATAATAATATGGCTCTACTTCGTTAAATGTTTCATATACACCTACACTACTTGATGGTATATATATTAAAGACATTGGATTCATATCATCGTCATACTCAATTACACTGTAAGCATTACCCCATCCCGTAAGCTGTACTAACATAGTATTCATCCACTGAAACCCAGTTGTATTTGCTTGCGGATTTTTAAGAAGTCTTGATAGTGGGGTGTTGGTGATTTCTTCGCGTCCTTTATCTGTAGTTTGATAAAGTTTAAGTGGTGTCATGGATATACTATCAGATAACATTCTAATACACGCATATACGGTACTAATGTTTAAATAAGATTTGTTTGTATTGTTTCCAAAGAGCCAATTAAATATGCTTGCTGTTGTTGATGTTCTAACTTCAGTGTTATTAGCACTTTTCTTTTTTCCAAATCCAAACAAATTAAAACCTTTATTGATTTTTCGCTGACAAAATGGTACAATACTATTTATAAATTTATAAATTTATAAATATATAAAGGTTAAATATGCAAAAAATATGTAGATTAGAGTCATGTAAAAAGGATTTTGAAACAAATCGCTCTTTTAAAGAATTTTGCACCCCTATATGTCGCTCTAGGTACTGGCAAAAAAAGAATGGCAAAAGTGCAAATACTATAGATTGTGTGCTATGCGGTGAGCCATTTAGTCGCAAAGGTGCAAAAAATACACGTTGCCCCACTTGTAGGGATAAAATCAAACTTGGTGAAAAGATACCAAAAAACATAGAGTTAAAAAATCGTGAAAACACACCAAAAGAACAAAGCATGATTGATAACTTTTTAAAGGGTAAAAAATGATTGATGTTATAGAAATAAAAGACAAAGAAAAAGCAAAAACAATAAAACTTTCGCAAGATATTTGGAAGCGTTTAACCCAGTACAGACTAGACACTGGCGAAAATAAGTATGAAAATGCAGTAGACGAACTACTAAAAGACGCTGGATATTAAATAAAAAAGGATAATAAAATGATGGAACATATAGAAATAAACGATGACACAAAGGGTATTATTGTAAACTTTAAGAAACATATACCAATGGTCGAAGCTAAAAGGTTAATTCAAGACGCAAAGATAGCATTTAAAGATATTCCAGTAATGGTGCTATTTGGTGATGTAGATATATACGCTTTACAAAAAGAAGCATTTGACGCTGAAGGAAAAGAAATAGATACAACCTACATTAAATAAAAGCCATACTTACACTTTCACCATCTTCAAAATGACCTAAAGCACGAGTTAAGCAGTTAATAGTTGAAGCTACACCATCAATCTTTTTTAATCTGCTTTGCTTGTTTGGTTTTATATTTCCGTTGCTATCTGTAATTACTTCCACATTTGAAACATGCCAATTCATACATGGGTTATTATCGTGTGTCATATCACCACGTTTTACTATATCTAAAAAGTATTTTGTGGGATTGCTTAGAGTTATTGCACCTTGGCGCACTTGGATATTATCATAAAAGCCCGCTTCAGCTTCAATGCGATTTATCAGTGCTGTAGCCCTGTATGGGTCGTAACATATTTCGCACTCTAAATCACCGTCTAAAAATGGCAATAAATAGTTATATAGATAATCAAGGTCTATCGTATCACCATCAGTAGCGATAACGTCTTTACTCATAACCCATGAGCGTAAAGGTATACGCAATTCTTTTTCTCTATCTTTAAGGTTTGCACTCGGTATAAAAAACTTAGTGCGTAAGTGGTATTTGTTATCATCCAGCAAGTAAAGAAAAGATACTGCGGTAAAATCATCCGTTAAAGATAAGTCTAGTCCTATTATTAACCTTCTAGCTTCTGATATATCAGTTAAAGGCTGGGTACAATTAACCCATTTTTCATAAGGTATAAATATCTCACTTACATTTAGCCACTCGTTAAGGTGTTTGGTTCTAAAGCTGATTTCATCAGTACCACTATGTTTTGCTTTTTTGTACTTATCTTCTAAGTAATCCATAGTAACCCCATAGCCTATAGCTGGATTTGCTTTTATCCATGCTTCTTTATCGTGCCACGTCATACCTTTAGGTATCTCAAATATCATGCTATAAAAGGCTTCATCGTCTATGATACCATCACGCACTTTTTTTGCGTATTCGTATCTCTCATGAAAAGAACCCCCGATATTATAACCAGCGGTCGAAATTAGCACCGTAAGAGGCTCAGAACGCGAAGCCATACCCTCGCTTAACACTTGATACATGTCATCAGTTTTAAACGCGTGTCCTTCATCTTGAATAAAGAAGTTTGGACGCAAACCATCTTTAGTTTCAGCATTTGCAGTTAGTACGCTAAAAGTATCATTATATACATTGTCTTTGATCTCTATAGTTTTTCGACCTTTGAAGATATCACACTTGTTATGTAAGAAACTATTTTGTCTTATCATGGTGTCACATACTTTAAAAAGGATTTGTGCTTGCTTTGTTTCACTAGCTACGATATAAGTTTCTTTTCCTTTTTCTTTATCAAGATACAGCATAAACAATTCAACCGCACCCGCAAGCTCAGTCTTACCACTTTTACGAGGTATAAAGAGTAATGATATTCTATGCTTACGTTTGCCCGTTTTGATGTTAATTACTGCAATAGTTTCTAATAACCACTCTATTTGAAATTCTAGCAACTGAAAATTGACACCCGCAAACTCACCAGCGGTATGCTTTAGTAAACTTACAAATTTGATTAACTTCCAGCCTAGTGTTGTATCCAATGTATACGCACTATCTTTATATTTATCAGCTACCCTAATAAAGACTATTTCCGCACTTTTTAATATATCCTCTCTACTTCTTATAAGTGGGTTCTGGTGTTCTTTTTCCATTAAAATAAATCACCCATATCGTTATTATCTTTTTTCTCTTTTGTTGTAAGCTTTTGTCTTGATAGTGGGTCAAGTCCTAGTTTGTTTCTGTACTTATCGCACTTATCTTGATGTAAACTAGCAAGTGCCATATAAGGCGAAATTTTTATGATACCTTTACTATCATATATTACCCCATCAGTTTGCAACCCCAAATCAGTAAAGTGTGCGTATAGTTGATATGAATGTGCGTAATCTCTTAATACTAAATTATCCACTTGTGTGTGTAATCCTAAATCTTTTAATTGGTCTAAAGCGTCACGCATAACTTCATGTCCTATTTCGTCAAGCTCATTTGATTTGCCCGATGATACAACTATATCTTTAGTGCCACTAAAAGAAATATTTTTAGGTTTATTTTTTTCTTTGATTTGTGCTTCTGATAAATGCTTGTTTGGGATATTTTCTGTTGCGTCTTTATAGATTTTAATTAAAGGTTTTATATCATCTTCTAAAAAATAGTTTCTATTCTTAATAGTTTGAAAAATAGATATCAGTCCATCTTTAATATACTTTGATAAAGTAGGTTTGCCACACCCAATAATTTTTATAGCTTCATTTGTACTTAATAACATGAGATAATTATATCTTAATAAACGTTCAAGGTCAAATATATGTCAAACACGATTGCATAAAATGGTGTG
>Ga0209345_10002313_pt1 | contig 21222 bp, 22 predicted proteins | sample Cruoilmetagenom7_FD_187294 | JGI IMG/M metagenome (GOLD analysis project Ga0209345, IMG submission 187294) | Oil polluted marine microbial communities from Coal Oil Point, Santa Barbara, California, USA - Sample 7 (SPAdes) (version 2) | ecosystem: Environmental > Aquatic > Marine > Oil seeps ... | reverse complement strand
ACGCTTTTGGGATACTGGTGTCCCTTGAAATCAATCGTCATGATTGGTTGCTAACCTTCAAAATTAGAGGCCATCGTCTAGCACAACAAGACCGTGACGCCCATGGCGCAAAAAACTTTGCGACAGAACCAACCGCCATGTTGAATAGCGGACGCTAGCGGTGTCGCAGGGAGCTGTCACTAATGGGATGCAAAGTGGGCTCAATGGGGTCTGCTCCGGCTGAGTGCTAAATCCTACGCTAAGGGCATAGGACACGTTTTCCATAGTCTCTCAAATTTCTATTTGGATCGACGTATCTGTATAGCGTGACAGGTTTCACGCCCAGTTCTTTGCAAAGATCAGCTACCGATGTATCCGGACTAGCCATTGCAGCTTGGGCCGTACAAACCTGTGTTTTCGAAAGGGCGAATTTTCCGCCACCTTTTCTGCCCCTGATTTGCAGAGCCTGCGCGATCTGCCGGATAGGGAGTTGCTCGAGGATGCAGGCTTAGCGGACGGCGTCTGAGCCGATTGGGAATGAGGGTGCAAGACTCCATCGCCTAGTGACTTCTGGCCCAAAGCCGGCATTTGTCCTGTCATCTCCCGATGCAATACAGCTTCCACGGATCGGTCATTCGTGCATCACGCAACATTTTGTGTCCCAGATACGGGTTCAGCGGACTTTCCCGCCACTGGCTAAGTCGTCGCGATCGTCGGCTACAGTGCTTTTGGTTTTACGATTAAGAGACGCGCAGGCCTTGAACCCAGACGCCGTTTGTTTTGGGGTAAGCGTCTACCAGTTCGAAACGTGTTATGTCAGCACGCAACCCTACGGCTATTTCACCTCGATCCTCCAACCCAGCAGCCATTGCTGGGGCTTTGGTTACAGTGTGTATTCCCGCAGCCATATCGCCTCCAAGGTTCCCTAATAGCACCGCCGACATTAGCAGGCTCGCGGGCGCATAATCGGACGACATGATGTCTAGCAACCCTGCGTCCGCCAAATCCTTTGCCGCAACATTCCCGGAATGTGACCCGCCACGCAGCAGGTTCGGCGCGCCCATCATCACCGAGATGCCCTGTTCATGACAGGCCTTCGCAGCTTTGAGCGTGGTTGGAAATTCCGCCAAACCAACACCGTATTTGGCCGACTGCACGACGTGTTCTTCGGTGGTGTCATCATGGCTCGCAATGACCGATCCATACAAATGTGCGTCCGCAACGGCCGCCGCCTCGTTGGCAACGCCGTATTTTTCCTTAACCTGTCGAAGCAATGTAAAATGCTCTTCAACGGCCGCATCCGACATCGAATATTTGCCTTGCAGATAGGTGCGCATTTGAGTGAGATCTGCAAATTGGCGCTGGCCCGGAGTGTGATCCATAAGCGATACAATCCCGATCCGGTCATCCGGCCCAAACTCGGCCATTTCTTCGATTAATGTTTCAGAGCAAATTTCTGCCCGCAGGTGGAAATAATGGCTGATCCGCAGGGAGCCTTGGCTGCGTAATGTCAGTATTTCATCCACCATCTGGCGCGCGTATTTTTTATATTTGCTTTTGCCCGTGATGATTGACCCAACCCGCATCGCATCAAAAACCGTGGTCACACCAGCACCGGCAAATTCTGCGTCATGGGCCATGATCGCGGCGGAATGGGGCCAATCCACACCCGGCCGCGGACTCATGTGGCGCTCAAGGTTGTCGGTGTGCAGCTCTACCAATCCCGGCGAAAGAAAGTCGCCCTCGCAATCAATGGCACCGGCCGGCACGTTGGCCCCGCTGAATATTTCGGCTATGATGCCATCTTTAACAACGACACCTCCAAGGATAACTTCGTCACCAAGGATCAGGCGTGCATTGGCAAGAACGACGGGAATTGCGATTACAGGCATGTGCATTTATCTCTCCGGTTTTTTTACCTAAAGACCATAAATCTGTCGCAGTTATGTGACATAGACCTGTAATTTGTAGAATAATTTTCCACAGGAGACGCTCAATGGAATGCTATTCTAGATACGCGATTTACTTCGCACCAGAACAAGGATCCGACCTTGCCAATTTTGGGGCAAGTTGGCTGGGTTGGGATGCGCAAAGCGGTCAAAACGCCGCGCATCCTATCTTTGATGATTTGCCGGTTCCGGTGTCCGAGTTAACGGCGACACCCCGCAAGTATGGATTTCACGGAACCCTGATGGCGCCCTTCAGATTGGCGTATAACAAATCCGTCGTTGATCTGAACCAAGCGGTGGCAGAGCTTGCCTACCGGCAATTCCCCTTCGAGATCGAGCGCATCGGTTTGCGTTCAATTGGCGGGTTCTTGGCCATTACACCTGAAGAACGAAACGCCGATCTGGTCGCGCTTGCGGGGGCTTGCGTGCGTGAACTGGACAAATTTCGCGCCCCCTTGTCCAATGCTGATTTGCTGCGTCGCCGGTCGGCAAACCTGACGGGACCACAAGACCGCTATCTGACGCGATGGGGTTATCCCTATGTGTTTGATGAATTCCAGTTCCACATGACCTTAAGTGGCAAGCTGGTGCCAGACGTGATCGGGCCAGTTCAAAACAGGCTGCAACAAGCCTTGGCCAAACCCCTTGCCCAGCCGTTGCCAGTGCGTGAAATTTGCCTGTTTCGGGAAGATGAAGATGGGCGGTTTTATATTCTTAAACGCTATGCGCTGAATGCCCTTGCGGCAGCGCGGCCAGAAAGTCGGCCAAAGATTCTTTCAGAGACCCATCATTTTGGATAACCGTCACATCCGCCCCTTCGGGCGCGGTATAGGCGGCGCGTTTTAACCGGTTGGCGATGTCTTGGACTTCTTCGCGTCCACGCGCCGCCAGCCGTTTGGCCAACACGTCTTGCGGTGCTGTCACCACCATCACGCGGACATTTTTAAACCGCAGACGGGCCTCTTCAATGATCCCGCGCGACCCGTTGAACATCACGTCATGCCCGGCGTTCAGACGTGCAATGATGTCATAAGGAATGCCGTAGAAAAGCGCATGCGCTGACCAGTGAAAGGCAAAATACCGCTGGTTGACCAAGTCACGAAACTGCGCCGTTTCGACACCCCGGAACACTTCTCCGCCAGCGCTTTCTGGGCGGGTAATGACACGGGTTGGATAGTAAATGTCGGGCCGCGCGATGCGGGCGGCATCTATCATTGTGTCTTTGCCAGCACCCGATGGGCCAACAACGGGGATCAACGTGCCCTGCATTTTACGCCGCCTTTGGGGTGAAAATTGAAACGTCTACTTCGCGGTCACACACCCGTGCGCGCGCCGCTTCGTCGTGAAAAATTCCGATAATGGCCGCCCCACGCGCCTTGGCATCTTCAATCAGCGACAGCACAGTTTCGCGGTTGGCGATATCCAGACTTGCGGTTGGTTCATCCAGCAACATCGCTGGATATTCGTGGGCAAAGCCACGCGCAATATTCACCCGCTGTTGTTCGCCACCTGAAAAGGTGAGCGGCGAAAGCGACCACAGGCGTTCCGGAATGCGCAGTTTCGTCAGCAATATCCGGGCGCGCTCGTGGGCGACCTCGCGCGTCACGCCAACGGCCAGCATAGGCTCTGAGACCACATCCAATGTTGGCACCCGTGGCACCACCCGCAAAAATTGACTGACGTAGCCCAATGTGTCACGCCGTAAATCCAGTATCTGGCGCGGCAGGGCCGTGACGATGTCCAGATCGCCGACCATGATGCGACCCGCTTGGGTCAGGTAATTGCCGTAAACCATCCGCATTAGCGTCGATTTACCCGCACCAGAGGACCCCGTTAACCCGACGCATTCACCGGGTTGAACCAACATGTTGGCCCCCTGCATCACTGGAATAACAACGCTATTTTGATTGTGCAGCGTAAAATTCTTTGAGACATTTTCGATATTTATCATGATCTTAAACCTGCAAAACTGAGGAAACCAAAAGTTGCGTATAGCCGTGTTGTGGATCATCCAGCACCTGATCTGTCAGGCCGGTTTCGATCACATGACCGTCTTTCATCACCATCAACCGGTCCGCCAATAGACGCACCACCGCCAGATCATGGGTGACCACGATCGCCGACAGGCCCAGCTCGCGCACCAAGCCGCGCAGCAAATCCAACAGCCGCGCCTGAACCGAAACATCCAACCCGCCGGTGGGTTCATCCATGAAAATCAGCCGCGGACCGGTCACCAAATTGCGGGCGATTTGCAAGCGTTGCTGCATCCCGCCAGAAAACTGCGAGGGCCGATCATCAGTGCGTTCATCAGAGATTTCGACCTTGTCCAGCCAGTCAATCGCGGTGCCGCGAATATCACCGTAATGTCGTGCGCCAACAGCCATCAGCCGCTCGCCGACATTGCCACCCGCACTGACACCCATCCGCAATCCGTCGCGCGCATTTTGATGCACAAAGGCCCAATCGGTGCGCGACAACATCCGGCGTTCGGGCTCGGACATGGTGACTGTATCCTTGGGGCCATCCGCGCGGGTGTCAAAGATCACGGCCCCACTGTCGGGTTCCTGATGTCCGGCAAGACAGTTCAGCAGGGTCGATTTGCCGGACCCGGATTCGCCCACAATGCCCAGAACTTCGCCGGGATATAGATCAAAATTTACCCCACGACAGCCCAACCGGCTGCCATAGTATTTCGAGATATCGGTAACTTGTAACAGCGGTGTCATGCTGCATCCTCCGCGTTTGGCACACCCATTGCGCCGATGTGCCCAGCCTCGCGTCGCGCGCGACAATAATCGGTGTCGGAACAGACAAACATGCGGGTTCCGGCGTCATCCATAATCACTTCGTCCAGATAGGAGTCATGAGCGCCGCACAGGCCACAAGGCTGCTGCGCGCCACCGCGTTCAAAGGGGTGGTCCTCAAAATCGAGGCTGACAACTTGCGTATAGGGCGGCACCGCGTAAATCCGTTGCTCGCGGCCTGCGCCAAACAATTGCAGCGCAGCCATTTCCATTTTCGGGTTGTCGAATTTCGGAATTGGCGAAGGGTCCATCACATAGCGCCCCTCGATTTTCACCGGATAGGCATAAGACGTCGCGATATGGCCATGCCGCGCGATGTCCTCATAAAGCTTCACATGCATCAAGCCGTATTCCTCGAGCGCGTGCATCTTGCGGGTCTCGGTTTCGCGGGGTTCCAGAAACCGCAGCGGTTCAGGGATTGGCACCTGATAAACCAGGATCTGGGTTTCGTCCAAATCCTGTTCAGGGATCCGGTGGCGGGTCTGAATGACGGTTGCCTCACGAGTTTCCTCGGTCACCGCAACACCAGCGGTTTTTTCGAAAAACTTGCGAATGGACACGGCGTTTGTGGTGTCATCGGCCCCTTGGTCGATCACCTTTAGGGTGTCCTTTGGCGTCAAACAGGCGGCCGTGACCTGCACGCCGCCGGTGCCCCAGCCATAGGGCATCGGCATTTCGCGGCTGGCAAACGGCACCTGATATCCAGGGATCGCGACGCCTTTTAGCAACGCGCGGCGGATCATCCGCTTGGTTTGCTCGTCCAGATAGGCAAAGTTATATTCGGCGTTCATTGGGCGGCCTCCTGTGCGGCGCGGGTGTCGGTGACATCGGCGGCATCAGTGGCTTCGCGGCGCAGTTTGCGCACCAGTTCCAGCTCTGCCTGAAAATCAACGTAATGCGGTAGTTTGATATGTTCGACAAACCCCGTCGCCTGGATATTATCGCAGTGATAAAGCACAAATTCTTCGTCCTGTGCCGGGGCGCCAGAATTGTCCTCGCCCAGTTCTTTCCAACGCAAGGCCCGATCCACCAAGGCCATCGAGATCGCCTTGCGCTCGGACTGACCAAACACCAACCCATAACCACGGGTGAATTGCGGCGGCTCGGTTTTGGACCCTGCAAACTGGTTGACAGTTTCGCATTCTGAAACCTCGATATCGGCGATTTCAACAGCAAAGCCCAATTCAGGGATGTCGACCTCGACCGCCACATCACCAATGCGCAACTCGCCAACAAAGGCGTGATTGCGCCCGTATCCGCGTTGAGTGGAATAGCCCATGCCCAGCACAAACCCCTCATCGCCACGGGTTAAGGCCTGTAAACGCAGCGCCCGCGAGGCAGGCAGCTCCATCGGTTCGCGGGTTAGATCGGCAGGTGTTTCATCCGAGGGTGGCTCGGTCTGGATCAGCCCCTCTTGATTGAGAAACGAGGTGATATGCGGCTTGGCTTCATCTGCCTTCGCCTCGCCCAATTGGGCATCCTGCAGCTCACCCTCGGCGGCCAATTTGAAGTCCAGCAAACGGTGCGTGTAATCAAATGTTGGTCCCAAGACCTGCCCGCCGGGGGCATCCTTGAAGGTCGCGGAAATCCGGCGCGTGCAGGCCATATTTTCAGTTTTGATCGGGTGACTGGCGCCAAAGCGTGGCAAGGTGGTGCGATAGGCACGGATCAGGAAAATTGCTTCGATCAGATCACCGCGCGATTGTTTGATCGCCAACGCAGCCAGATCAGGGTCGAATAATGACCCTTCGGCCATGACCCGGTCCACCGCCAGCGCCAGTTGGTTGCGGATTTGGGCGATGGACAATTCGGAAATATCCGTATCGCCACGGCGCATTTCACTTAGCCAGGCGTGGGCATTATCAATGGCCTTTTCGCCGCCCTTAACAGCTACATACATGGGCTTATGCCTCCAGTTTTGTGGTGCGGGGCAGGGCTGCGATGCGACTGCCTGAGGTAAAGAAAAAATCCAGCCCCAGCGGAAACAACAGGGCGTTGTTCTGAATTGGCTTGATGTCAGGCAGGGCCAGATTTGCGCGGTCTTTGATGCCGGGCCCACGCAGGGTCGCACCGTTTGTATCAAGCGCCTCTACCTCGACGATCAGCGTCGCTGAACGGTCGGGATATTGCGCGGTGCCAATTGCGAAATCGGTGATTGGCATCAGTTCATCCCAGCCCCCAAAGGCGAACATCGCCTTAGCCCGCGAGGACACCAAAGGTGCCCCGGTGTGAAAACGCAACCAGTCGGTGATTGCGTCGCTGTGCAAAGACGGCGCCAGCCAGATCGGCGTTTCAGGATCACACAGAGTCAGCATCAAACTGCCCGCCGCAACGGACATTGGTGCGGGCGGGATTGCGCCGGATATTTCAACGATTTTACCGGGCCGCGCCATCACATCAAGGGCCGCGCGAAACGCGTTGGCCGAGGCAACGGGGCCGTTGTTAAACCCGCCACTTAGGGATTGGGTCTGCATCAGTCTTCTCCTCTGACAAGGGTAAAGAAATCTACCTTGGTGGCCGCAGCTTTTTGCGCTTTGGTGGCGCGGGTCGCCGATTGTGCGGCGCTGACCGGTCCAAGGATTTTTGCCTGAACATCGGTGGCCCCGCCGGTTTGCATTAAGGCATCGCACAGGGCGGCAATCTCGGCTTTTTGAGGATTACGGCCAGAAATATACGCATGCCCAACCGTGCCATCGGCCAGTCGCAACGCACAGCGCGTCACCGTCATTTCGCCCAAATTAAACGCAGCCCCCGAGCCACCTGTTGCCCCGCGCACCATCACTGCGCCAATTTCAGGCGCACGCAACCATTCAAAATCTTGCGCTATATCGGCCTGTTGCCATGCGTCAGCCAAAACATCGGCGGGTGCCTTTGCAAGGATTCCCATCCAAGATTTTCGCGTTTGGGTTTCGGAATTTTCAATCATGCTAGACACCTTTTGTATTTGTCTATATCACTAGACAACTATACAAATAGATGACGAGGCGATGATCTAAACACAACACTATTTTTGTAAATTCTAGGTGACAAATGAAAGCCGAGCAAAAACAAGCGATCTGGCAGCAGATTTACATTTCGCTGTCGCGCGACATCGCAACGGGTGCATATCCTAAGGGACAAAAGCTGCCGACCGAGGCGGCGCTGGCGCGGCGATTCGACGTGAACCGCCACACAATCCGACGGGCGTTGGCGATGCTGCAAGACGAGGGGCATATTCATGTGCGCCAAGGGGCTGGAGCCTTTGTGAACCAAACGCAAATTGACTACCGGCTTGGGGCAAAAACACGCTTTAGCCAGAACCTCGCTGGCACCGGATTGAGAACAGGACGCGAGGTTCTGCGGCTTGAAACCTTGCCCGCCACGGCCAAGGTGGTCGAGGTTTTACAGCAGCCCGAGGGCACGTTGGTGCATGTTCTTGAGGCCGTTAGCCTGGTTGATGGGGCCCCGTTCAGCTATTCCAGTTCGATCTTTTCCGCCCTGCGCCTGCCGGACCTATGTGACGCCCTACAGACCCACCAATCCGTGACAACGGCCCTCGCGGCCAATGGTGTGGCGGACTACAGTCGCGCGTGGACTCGTCTGACTGCAAAACGCGCTGTTGGCACGGTTGCCCGCGTTTTGCACCTGACCGATGGCGCACCGGTTTTGCGCACCGCCAGCTTGAACATCGACACGAGCGGTGTGCCTGTTGAATACGGGCGCACATGGTTTCATGGCGACCGCGCCCAGCTGGTTGTTGAGGGGCAAGATTTCGCGCCAATGTCATAAAACTGTTTGGTTGTGCGGCTAAATTTGTCGCGCCATTATAGGAGTTGTGACAATGCCCCAGCTACCCGCCTTGCGCCTGACCGGCGCCAAAGTTTTACGCGACGATAAGTTGGTTGAGGATGCCCTATCGTTCGCGGCGGGCCAAATCACCAGCGGCAATTATGCCGAGGTTGATCTGAGCGGATATTATATCCTGCCGGGAATTGTCGATTTGCACGGCGACGGGTTTGAACGCCACCTGCAACCGCGCCCCAATGTCCATTTTGACGAAACTACGGCGTTGGAAAATGCCGATGCCGAGCTGGCGGCGAACGGTGTGACCACGGCTGTTTTCGCGCAATGTTGGTCATGGTTGGGCGGGCGACGCAGTCCGGAATATGCGATAAATTTGCTAAAGGCATGGGGGCATTACAAGCCGCGCAGTCTTGTCGATATCCGGTTTCAAATCCGCTATGAAACCCACATGGTTGATACGGTCGACGCCATGATAGAGACGATTCAAACCCACGGCATCGACTATCTGGTGTTTAACAACCATATCCATGATGCCGCGAAAGCACGGGAAACTGCGCCGCTTGGCTTTGCCGGATATGCCGCCGAAGCAGGACGATCACCGCGTCAGCACGCCACGGTTCTCGAGGAAATGTTGGGAAATTCCTACAAGGTTGATGAGAGCTTGAAACAGATTGCAGCAGCGCTCAATTCGATGGGGGTTCGCTATGGATCACATGATGATGAAACCGCATCAGCGCGTCGGTATTTCGATAATCTTGGCGCGGATATTTGCGAATTTCCGACCACGCTTGAGGCCGCCGAACAAGCGCACGCGCTCGGCAACCCGATCTTGATGGGCGCGCCTAATATAATGCGCGGTGGATCGCAATCTGGCAATGTTGCCGCCCAAGATCTGGTCGAAGCCGGGCTGTGCGATGCGTTGGTGTCGGACTATTATTACCCCGCTCTTCAAGGGGCGGTTTGGGCGCTGGTAGATCGCGGCGTGATGTCGTTTGAACAGGCATGGGCGTTGATTTCGACAAAGCCCGCAATGATCCTTGGCCTGCATGATCGCGGTCATTTGACCGAAGGGGCACGCGCTGATTTCATAGTGATGAACCCACGAACCCGTCGGATCGAAGCAACGGTTTCAAACGGGCAGCTGGCGGCCTTGTCAGGCGAGGCTGGTATTCGGTTTGCCAAGAATACGGATGCGATCAGCATCGCGGCGGAATAGGCTTTAGCCCTGATATTTGTCCAAAAACGCCTCAATCGGCAGCTTGCGAAAATCCGGTAAGGTTGCGCGCAAGCGCGCGTGGTCCCAATCCCACCATTGCAGATCCAGTAGACGTTCAATGATCGCATCTGGAAACCGCATTTTGATCACCTTGGCAGGGTTACCCGCAACGATGGCGTAGCACGGCACGTCTTTGGTGACGACGGCACCGGCGCCCACCACGGCCCCCGTGCCGACGACACGTCCCGGCAACACCAACGCGCTGTTGCCAAGCCATGTATCATGCCCCAATGAACACAGGTTTTCACGTCGCCATTCAAAGAAGTCCTCTTCGTCCGGCTCATCCTCAAAATAATATGATGCGCGATACATAAAGTGGTGCAGGCTGGCACGCCATGTCGGATGATTGCCCGGATTAACCCGCGCAAAGGCGGCGATATTGGCGAATTTTCCAACCTTGGTATAGGCAAGATCGGCAAAGCGATCGCAATAGGAATAATCCCCCATCGCCACCTCGTTCAAACGTGCATGTGTGCCGATTTCAACGTAACGGCCAAGGGTTGAGGCCGTGACGTTGGCCCCCTCGTGCACAAGGGCTGTTTTGGATAGTTTGGGTTTCATAACGCGCTCTTTTCTTGGCCTTTGATCAGTCGAATGCGTAGCCAGCTGGACAGGTTGTCCATCAGAATGACCACGATGATAATCAGAGAAATAATATACATGGTGTTTTCCCAATCCTGCCCCGTGCGCATGGCGTCGGCCAGTTTTAGCCCGATGCCACCCGCGCCCAGCATGCCGATGACAGTAGCCGAACGGGTGTTGGATTCTAGAAAATACAGGGTTTGCGAAATCAGTACCGGCAGGATTTGCGGAATGACGCCAAACCATGTGGTTTGCACCATGCCCGCCCCAGCTGAACTTACGCCGTCCATCTGTTTTTTGTCTGCATTTTCTATCGCTTCGGAAAACAATTTGCCAAAGGTGCCGGTGTCGGTGAACCACAATGCCAAAATACCTGACAGCGGTCCCAGCCCAAAGGCGCGGATGAAAATCAGCGACCAGATCAGGGCGTCAACACCGCGCAGAAAATCAAACGCACGTTTCATGGACCCACGCAGCAGGCGCACAGGGTTGATGTTATTGGCGGCCATAAAACTGAGCGGTAGCGCGGTGAATGCGGCCAACAAGGTGCCACAGAATGCCATCAAAATGGTGATCAGCATGGCGTGCATAATCTGCCCGTGTTGCCATTCGTTGTTGTCCCAAATTTCCGAACGTACCAGTGACAGGTTGCTTTGGGTCGGGTCGACACGCTCGTCCGACAGAGCCAGCCCAATTGCCTGCCACAGGCTGGTTCCATGCAGGGGCGATGAATTGTCAAACCAGAAGTTCTCCCACCCTGTGGAATAGATCTGAAGCGTGATTTTGCTTTTGGTGGCGATAAAGCGCACATAGGTATCGGGGCGGCCTTCGATTTTGTTGGGGGCGATGCGCATCCAGTCATGGGGTTCGCTGTGCAGGATTGGGCCATCAGGGCCAGGTGTGATGTCCACCAATAGGTCGTCGGCCTTTAGCAAGCGAAGGGCATTTTGCGATAGGTACGCGGTATAGCCTTGCCCCATATCGACACGCATTTCGCCGCCATCCTGTGTAATCCAATCCGGCATTTCTGTAAACGCGGCGCGGCGGTTGCCCTCAAGGTTGACGGAAACTTTGCCGGTTTTCATCGACAGTTCGACGTGGTGTTTATGGGCGTAAGAATCCAGCGCCAGCAGCGTGGCGCGGTCCATGCTGGCACGCGCCAAGGCACCGGATACATCAAACGCCCCCCAGATATAAACAAGATACCCGATAAGCAAAACCAGCCCGCCCAGCCACGTTGCCTGTTTGCGCCGGTTGGGGTTAATCGCTTGTGGATAGGTTGTTGCCAGATCTTCGATATGTGCGGTGATGGTCATAACGCCCCCCCCTTTTTAATGTGCGACATTGCCGATGAAACGGCGGCGCGCCCATGTTGACAAAATATCGATTGTGATGATGGTCAGGATCAGCAGCAGAATGATTGCGGCGATGTCCGCGCCGAATTTCCAATCCACGAAGGTTTTGAACTGTTGGCCCAAACCACCGGCACCAACAAACCCCAAAATAGCCGAGGCCCGCACGTTGATTTCAAACCGCAACAGCGCATAGCTGATCCAGTTTGGCCAAACCTGCGGAATGATCCCGAACCAGATTTTCTGCACCCAGCTGGCCCCCGAAGCCTCGAGCCCTTCCCAGGCTTTCATGTCGGCGTTTTCGTTCACTTCGGAAAACAGTTTGGACAAGGCACCCGTGGTGTGAAACGCAATTGCAGCAACCGCAGCAATCGGGTTTTTACCAAAGATAAAGATCAAAAACAGCGCGATAACGATTTCAGGGAACGCGCGTGCAATATCGGTAAAGCGGCGGGTGATCCAGACGATCGCATGGCTTTTTACCAGATTGCGCGAAGCAAGGATACTGATAAACGCCCCCAGCGCAAACCCGATCAGGGTGGAAACCACCGCCATATTGATGGTCTCGATCAGGTAATAGAAATAGGTGTGCTGGATGCCGTTTTCAGGGTGTTGAACGGCAAAGGGAATGCCCCAAAACCCCCAACCACGCGCATAGGCTTGGGACAGGATATCATAGGGGTAGTCGAATATTTTGGGCAGGCCGGACACGAGGGATCCAGAATTCGCGTCCTCAGCAATGCGCACCCCACCGATCAATAAAATCACCAGCAAGATCAGCATCAGGCCAGTGTAAACGCGCCGCCGCCGCTCAGCAATTTCATATTGCGCGGCAATGTTCGCCGTCGCCATCAATTTGGACATTTGTCATACCTCCGCCCACAAAAAAGGCGCACCCCAGAAAAAGGATGCGCCTAATTTTGAAAACTTAGTTGTTATTTTCGATCTTGGCTTTACGCGCCGCGATGATGGTTTCGTAGAACTTTTCGTCAACGCGGGTAAAGCCAGCATATTCGCCGCCTTGTGCGTTGTAGAAACACTCGGGATCATCCTGTGGCATGGCCATGGCGGATTCGATCACCTTGTCTTTGATGTCTTGCGGCAAGGTCGTGCGCAGCACAACAGGGCCGTTGGGGATCAAGGGGGATGTCCACAGCAGCTTCAGGTCGTTCATGTCCAAAAGGCCCTTGTCGACCATTTTGCGCAGGTTACCTGATGTGAAGCCTTCTTCCCATTCACCAACACCGGATGTCCATGTCACACCGCCATCAACGTCGCCGTTCAAAACCGCCAGAACATTTTGTTCGTGGCCACCGGAAAACGATGTCGAGCCAAAGAAGTCTTCGATCACATAACCTTGTTGTGGCAGTGAAACCGACGGGATCAAGTAGCCGGAGGTCGAGTTCGGATCGGCAAAACCAAGGGACTTGCCCTTCATATCATCCAGCGTTGCAATGCCGCTGTCTGCGCGGGAAACCATGACAGAATGATAGCCGGTTGCGCCATCGGTTTGGATCGTGGTTGCAAAAGGTTCAACCGCATCCGGGTTGTCCAGATAAACAGCAGCATAGCCCGATGACCCCAGCTCGGCATAATCGAGCGTGCCGCCCAGCAGACCCTCAATAACACCTGCATAATCAGCGGCTGGGAACAGTTTAACAGGCACACCCAACAGGGTCTCGTAGCGCTGGATCAGACATTCGTTGTTCGCCAGACGGTCGGCTTCGTTTTCACCGCCCAGCAGGCCGATGCGGAATTCGGTGATCGCTTCACCAGCCATCAACGGGGAGGCAATAGCAATGGCCGTGGCCGTCGCTGTCATAAAAGCAGAAAAGTTCATCAGTCGTTCCTTTGATACACTATCAACCCCGGGATTGGGGCGTTGGATTGCCCAAAAGGGCGGCTATCCCGCAATCGCCAGCGCTTGCTCGGCGGGTGCGGTATTCGGAATGGTGTTGATCGAGGTCGAGGTCGCAGCCTCGTCAAACTCGGCCCCGGCGCCGTATATTTCGCGGGCGGTATTTTCGGTCAGCGCCTCGGAAGGGCCGTCAAAAACAATGGCCCCGTCCCGCATGCCGATCACGCGATCGCAATAATTACGCGCGGTATCCAGCGTGTGCAGGTTCGCAATCACGGTGCGCCCGTCACGTTCATGAATGTCGCGCAAAGCGTCCATCACGATCTGCGCGTTCATTGGGTCAAGCGAGGCGATCGGCTCGTCCGCCAGAATGATTTTCGGGTTCTGCACCAAGGCGCGCGCAATCGCGACGCGCTGTTGCTGGCCACCAGACAGGGCTTCGGCCCGCTTCATGGCGTGTTCTGCAATGCCCAGACGGTCCAGCGCTGCCAAGGCTTGCAGGCGTTCTTCACGGGTGAACAGGCGCAGGATTGACCCCATGGCTGAATGATCAATCAGCCGCCCCATCAATACGTTGGTCATCACATCAAGGCGGGAGATCAGGTTGAACTGTTGAAAGATCATGGCGCAGTCCGCTTGCCAGGCCCGTTTTTCTCGCCCCTTCAGAGACAGGATATTGCGGCCTTCAAATTCGATGCTGCCGTCGCTTGCATCGGTCATCCGGTTGATCATTCGCAGCACGGTCGATTTCCCCGCGCCGGAGCGACCGATGATGCCGATCATCTGCGGTTTATCCAATGCGAATGTCGCATTATCAACGGCTGTATTGGTGCCGAATTTCTTAGTCAGGCCTTGCACATTCAGAATCATAATTACCCCCGAGTTGGATTTCTTACGGGAAAATTAGACAGTGAAAGATACAGTTGCGTGACAGCTGCCTCTCAGTTTTATGACGGACATTGGACAGTCATCAATGCAAAGCTCTGTATCGCCGCCCGGCTTCTCATCACAGGGGGAAATAATCGTGATTTGGAAAACTAATTGGATATAGGGGTCGTGTGTGGGTGCCCCCTCCCCCCTTCTTCAGTCCAAGTATCTGGAGTAGAATTGGCCCGTTTTTGGGGTTTGAAAGCCAACAGAATACGCACCTGATTTATGCACCACTTTGTCACCTTGATATCTAAGGTGATCTTAATTGGTGCAGCACTCATGCAATTCGCTCCAGAAACGGAGACCAGCCGTTCGCGCACTGCGCAGCGAAGGTGTCAAAAGAGCCCTTATTGCCTGATGCTACGCTGTGCCCCAACTAACGAGATTGTGCGTAGAGCGGACATCCGTGCCTGCAGGAACGGCCCTTTGCTGCCGTCTACCGTCGGTTAGGTGCTGAAGTGCAGCTGCTCTAAAGCTGTCATTCCAGCTAGATGCTGACCAGATTCATACTGGTAGATAAGGTGTAATACCCTCTGCAAATCTGGTTTTGGTTACCGTCTGTCTAGGTGGTAATAATCTACACAGTGTACCGCGACTCCGTTTTCTCGGTATTACGGATATTGCAATGTGATATTGGAAGTTGCTAACTGTGCGGCTATGCTGACAGTCAGTATTAAGTGAGGTACTTGCGATGAATGATAGGACCGAGATCACTACGCGACTTGCCGATCGGCTGAAGGAAGAGCGGGCGGCGAAGGGGTTGAGCCTTGATGCATTGGCGAAGCTGTCGGGTGTATCACGCTCGATGTTGTCCCAAATCGAACGGGGGGAGAGTAGCCCAACTGTTGCTAGCTTGTGGAACCTGACCCGGGCGCTCAATGTTGATTTCTCCACACTTCTCGATCAGGAAACCGAACCACAGCATCCAATCCGCCAGATTGTACACAGTGATCAGATTCCAGTAATTCGCAACCGCGCAGCAGGTTGCGAGATCCGCATTCTTAGCGCCCCTGAAGAAGTTGGCGGCACAGAGGTTTATGATATCCGCTTCAACAAAGGGGCAAAGCTGGAAAGCGCACCACACAAGAAGGGTTGTCTAGAACATCTAACGGTCCTGGAAGGGGCTCTTGTGGTCATGTCCGATGGGGAAGAGGCCGACGTCTCGGTTGGCGACACCGTCAGATACACTGCGGATGTAGCGCACACCATCAGGGCGCAGAAGGCGGCGCGGGCTTTGTTAATTGTGCAAAACGCCTGACATCCTATTTAACGGTTAGTGTCCGTTATGTTGACAGCTGCCAGCTTAACGGATAGTTTCCAATAAACGGGAGGCCTCTATGTCTAAGCGATTCTTAAGTCATATTTCAAAAACTCTGGGCGATATTGAGTCCGATGGTCTGTTAAAGCGCGAACGGACGATCGTATCGCCACAAGCTGGCCTGATTACCGTTGAGCTGCCTGATCAAAGCGAGAAGCAGATGATTAATCTGTGTGCCAACAACTATCTTGGGTTGGCGGATCACCCCAAGTTGATCGAGGCCGCCAAAGGTGCGATGGACGATCATGGCTTTGGTATGGCCAGTGTGCGATTCATTTGTGGTACGCAAGACCTGCACAGCAAACTGGAACAGAAGCTGGCAAAGTTTTTGGGTAAGGATGACGCAATCCTTTTTGCTGCATGTTTTGACGCCAATGGCGGGCTGTTCGAGCCGTTGCTGGGTCCTGAAGACGCTATAATATCAGACAGTCTGAACCACGCCTCGATTATCGATGGGATCCGGTTGTGCAAAGCACAACGTTATCGTTACGCCAATTCCGACATGGATGACTTGGAAGCGAAGCTGAAAGAGGCACGCGCTAAGGGTGCCCGTTTCATCATGGTTGCCACAGATGGCGTGTTTTCAATGGATGGCTACCTTGCCAACCTGCCCGAAGTCACACGTCTGGCAAGCGAATATGACGCGTTGGTCATGGTGGATGACTGCCATGCCACCGGTTTTATGGGGCCAAAGGGACAAGGCACACCAGCCCATCACGGCGTTGACGTGGATATTCTGACAGGCACGTTGGGCAAAGCCCTTGGTGGCGCAATTGGTGGGTATATTGCCGGGCCCCAACCAGTGATCGACCTGCTTAGACAGCGCGCCCGACCATACTTGTTCTCCAACTCCCTACCACCCGCGATTGTCGCCGCGGGTATCGAGGTAATTAGGCTGGTTGAAGAGGGCGATGATCTGCGCGCGAACCTGTTCGAGAATGCGGCCTATTGGCGTGCTGGGTTGACCGACCTTGGCTTTGAGTTGCTTGAGGGCGAGCATCCAATCATTCCCGTAATGCTGGGTGACGCACGGCTTAGTCAGGACATGGCGAGCAAGCTGTATGAATTAGGGGTCTATGTTGCCGGGTTTTTCTTCCCGGTGGTTCCGAAAGGGCAGGCACGTATCCGTACCCAGATGAACGCAGAGCTTACAAAAGAAGAACTGGATTTTGCGCTGGAGGCTTTCGCGAAAGCTGGCCGTGAAACAGGAGTGTTGTCATGAACACAATGAAAGCATTGGTTAAGTCAAAAGCAGAAGAAGGCCTTTGGATGAAGACCCGCCCGATACCCGAGATCGGACCAAATGACGTGTTAATAAAGATTAAAAAAACCGGCATCTGTGGTACCGACGTCCATATCTGGAACTGGGATGCGTGGTCCCGTAAGACCGTACCCGTCGGGTTGATTACCGGCCACGAGTTTGTCGGCGAGATAGTTGAAATCGGCCGGAACGTGGATGACCTTTCCGTTGGGCAACGTTGCACCGGGGAGGGCCATCTGATTGGCAAGCATTCCCGCCAGAGCAGGTCGGGCAAGTTTCACTTGGACCCAGAGACAAAAGGCATTGGCGTAAACGTCGACGGTGCCTTCGCAGAATACTTGCGCCTACCGGCCTTCAACGTGGTACTACTGCCCGACGCGATCCCTGACGAGATCGGCGCAATCCTTGATCCGCTTGGCAACGCAGTGCATACGGCTTTGTCCTTCAATTTGGTTGGCGAGGACGTGCTGATCACTGGAGCCGGTCCGATTGGTATTATGGCCGCCGCTGTGGCCCAGCACGTCGGGGCGCGACACGTGGTTATCACCGATGTTAATCAGGCGCGGCTGGATCTTGCCGCGCAAGTGACCGACGTTGTGCCAGTGAATGTAACCAAAACCAAATTGAACGAAGTCACAGTAGCGCTTGGCATGAAGCAGGGGTTCGATGTTGGTATGGAAATGTCGGGAAATTTTGCTGCTTTTGACCAGATGGTTGAGGCTATGGTGATGGGCGGGCGGATTGCTATGCTCGGCATCCCTTCAGGTGAAACACTGGTGGACTGGTCGAGTATAGTATTCAAGGGGCTGACCATCAAGGGCGTCTATGGCCGCGAGATATTCGAGACTTGGTACAAAATGATCGCCATGCTCGAAGACGGGCTGGATGTCAGTCGCATCATTACCCACAGCTTACCTGTAAGCGATTTCGAGAAAGGATTTGCCACCATGAAAACAGGTAAGTCTGGTAAAATAGTTCTCGACTGGACCTGAGGGGAAACTTGCCATGAAATACATCTCAACTCGTGGGGTTGCATCCGCGCTGACATTTAAAGAAGCTTTGCTTGCCGGATTGGCCACTGATGGCGGGCTATATGTGCCAGAGACCTGGCCTAGCTTCACACGGGAAGAAATCTCCGATTTTAAGGGGCAACCCTATGCGAATGTGGCCTTTACGGTTATGGCAAAATTTGTCGACGGCGAAATTGCCAACGAAACCCTGCGGGGCATAATCGAAGAGGCCTATGGCACTTTTCATCATCCGGCGGTGGTGCCGCTGGTACAACTCGGCCCTAACAACTGGCTGTTGGAACTATTTCACGGCCCGACGCTCGCGTTCAAGGATGTGGCCATGCAAATCCTTGCCCGCCTCATGGATCATGTCCTGACAGAAAAGGGCGAGCGGATCACAATTGTCGGGGCAACTTCGGGCGACACTGGCGGGGCGGCGCTAGAGGCTTTTAAATCCTGTGATGGGATAGATACGTTCTTTATGTACCCGCATGGCAAGGTCTCGGATTTTCAAAGGCGGCAGATGACCACTGTCGGGGCATCAAGCTGCCATGCCATCGCGGTTGATGGCAGTTTTGACGATTGTCAGAGCATGGTAAAATCCATGTTCGCGCATGACGCATTCCGCGACAAGGTGCGGCTATCGGCCGTAAATTCGATCAACTGGGGTCGGATCATGGCGCAAGTTGTTTACTACTTCACCGCAGCGGCTTCGCTGGGCGCGCCATCTCAGAAAGTCAGTTTCACAGTTCCTACTGGAAACTTTGGCGATATTTATGCAGGATTTGTGGCCAAGCAGATGGGTTTGCCAATTGAGCGGCTGATTATTGCCACCAACGAAAACGACATCCTTGCCCGCACAGTCGCAGTGGGTGTGCACAAATTGGGTGAGGTTAAACCCACAATCACACCTTCAATGGATATACAGATATCCTCCAACTTTGAGCGGCTTCTGTTTGAAGCATCCGAGCGCGATGCAAACACCGTGTCTGCACTTATGCGGGACCTCAAGGAAGGCTGCAGCTATACTTTACCAAAAGACATTCAGGCCTATATTGCAGAGAGCTTTGATGCAGGTGCCGTGAACGAAACCGAGACACTGGCTGAAATTCGACGTTTATATAACGAGAGCGGATATCTTTGTGATCCGCACACAGCAGTCGCGCTGTGTGTTTCTCGTCAGCAGGCAAATCCGAATGTACCGATGATCACCTTGTCCACCGCGCACCCAGCGAAATTCCCGGTTGCGGTCCACAATGCCGTCGGCAAAACACCGCATCCGCCGGAATGGGCGGATATCGCAGAAGATAGAGAAGAAGTCGTTACCCGCTTGAAAAACGACCAAAGCGAAGTTGAAGAATTCATACTGGCCGCATCGCGGTTAGGTTCGGGTCAAAACATCTAAGGCAAGGATGCAAACGCATGAAAGATTCACAACGATCTGTCGTTCGCCGTAGCATAACACCTGAAAATGCGGGGCGACCACTTTCCCCACCATTGGCGACTTCGGTGATGTATCACTACGAGAGCCTCAGCCAGATGCAGTCGCTTCATGAGCAGGAGATCGAAGGTTTCACCTATGCCCGCGACGGGCATCCAAATGCGGCAGCGTTGGCCGATAAGATTTCTTGGATGGAAGGGGCCAAAGTCGGGGTTATGACTGCCTCGGGTATGAGTGCACTCACTGTCGCGTTCCTATCTGTACTGCGCAAAGGCGATAGCATCGCTGCGGCTTCGCAACTATATGGTCGGTCTCTCAAACTTGTCGGCGACGAGTTGCCACGCTTGGGGTTCGAAACCCGCCATTTTGATGCTTCGGACCCAGAGACCTTTACTGATGCCATTACCCCCGACACACGAATTGTTATTGCGGAAATTGTGTCAAACCCAATGGTGCGGGTAACGAATTTCAACGCACTGGCGGTTGCTGCGAAAGAAGTTGGCGCGCTGCTTTTGGTAGACAACACTTTCACGACCCCCAATGGTTTCAATCCGCTCGCGCACGGTGCCGATCTGGTTATGCATTCTGTAACCAAGATGCTTTCTGGTCATAGCGATCTCAATCTTGGATTTATCGGCGGAAAAGATCCGGAATTAATGACCGTGATTGACGATCTGGTTGCGACGATGGGTTTCAACGCCAGCCCATACAATTGTTGGCTGGCTGAAAGAGGGCTTAACACGTTCGATTTGCGGTTCCGCCAGTCGCAGGAGAATGCTGGGAAATTGGCTAATCTCCTTGAAGATCACCCGATGGCAAGCAAAGTCCATTATCCCGGGCTCGAAAGCCATGCGGATCACGAACTAGCCAAGACCCTGTTGCCCGGAGGCTTTGGCACCATGGTCAGTTTTGTTCTAAAGGGAGATCGCACGCAGGCTGACGCTTTCCTCACTGCTGCCGAAAATATCCATTATGGACCGACTCTGGGGGACGTAGCCACCATCGTCGTCATGCCCGCCTTCTCCTCCCACCGGAAACTGCCGCGTGAAGAACGCCTTGCGTTCGGGATCGAGGACAACCTGATCCGCGTATCTGTAGGCATTGAGGATTTTGACCTTATCGAAAGGGATTTCAACGAAGCGCTGGATCAAGCGGCGTCTTCAATAATGCGCAGATGAGGCATTTACACCATATGATAGGGAATACGGGTACTCGAGGCTTCAAAAACCTGAGGTGGACTTGTCACGCTTACGTTCCGGTCTCTCAGGTCATTTAAGCGGCCCTTCTTTCGAAAGCCAAGGGGCTTTTACCACCCAGCGATGAATGCCGGCGGCGCGGGTTGTAAAAGCCATTTATGTACTGGAATATTGCCCCTTCTGCTTGGCGTCTGGTTTCCCAACGGTTTCTCCAGATCAGCTCGGCCTTGATAGACTTGAAGAATGTTGTCCGTCATCAGAGTTTTTGGTTCCAGAAGCTGCGTAATTTAAGCGAGTATCTGGCTCATCTTGTTGGTTTCATTATGCGGCGATTTTGCGGTGTTGCAAGCGCCGGGTGTCAATCGCAGAGTAAAAAGGGACCAGATCGCGGCGTAAAACTGGGCCACTGAGTTATCGGGTTTCTGCGCTTTGGCGCGTGCGCTCCCCATGAAGCTAGCGCGTGCCAAAGCGCATGTTGGCCGT
>Ga0209345_10002312_pt1 | contig 21224 bp, 16 predicted proteins | sample Cruoilmetagenom7_FD_187294 | JGI IMG/M metagenome (GOLD analysis project Ga0209345, IMG submission 187294) | Oil polluted marine microbial communities from Coal Oil Point, Santa Barbara, California, USA - Sample 7 (SPAdes) (version 2) | ecosystem: Environmental > Aquatic > Marine > Oil seeps ... | reverse complement strand
GCAGGTTTCTTCAATGTGGCTCACTGTTAATACTGGACTTGAGTCAGGGACAAACGCTTGTTTTCATAAGAGTACAGTCCGTTGCTCTAGCAACTGAGCGGTTGATACGTTGTAAGCGTCTGGGTTGGTTTCACTAAATTCTAGATGAAAAAAAACCTGCTAAAAAGCAGGTTTCTTCAATGTGGCTCCTCAACCTGGACTTGAACCAGGGACAAACGGATTAACAGTCCGTTGCTCTACCAACTGAGCTATTGAGGAATAAAAATTTTACTTCCTTTATCAAGGAAGAGAGCAAAGCTCTTAATGTGGCTCCTCAACCTGGACTTGAACCAGGGACAAACGGATTAACAGTCCGTTGCTCTACCAACTGAGCTATTGAGGAATTATTCTTTCTAATATAACCGCTGGTAATTAAATTACTAGCCATTACTTTTTAATTTGGCTTCTCAACCTGGACTTGAACCAGGGACAAACGCTGACATAATAACAGCACAGTCCGTTGCTTTACCAAGCAACATTGAAACCAATATATAAATTTGGCTCCTCAACCTGGACTTGAACCAGGGACAAACGGATTAACAGTCCGTTGCTCTACCAACTGAGCTATTGAGGAATTGTTTTGAAAGCCGCTATTGGCTAACGGGGCGGAATATTAAAGGCAGCTTGTCAGACTGTCAACACAAAACTTAGAAAAAAATCATTTTATTGACTGTTTGCTTAAATTGCAGGCAGTGTTGGGGAAAATCACTCATATTTTGCTGAATAAATACTCAGTGTTATTTTGAGGGGGATATAAACCATAGTTATCCACTTATTCTGTGGATAACTATGTGAGTTAAAGTGTAAGTTTACGTAATATGAACAGTAGAATGCGGCTTACAGCAAGGTGGACTTTTATTGTGCATGTTTCAAATTTTCTTTAATAACAGCTTGTTAGTAGCGTATTGTCGTGTTTATGACCATACTCGTGTGTTTTTTGTGCAAGAGTGATATTTGTCACGTTTGTTGTGTATTTCTTTGAACAACCAGCGAATTAAATTATTTGTTAACCAAGCATAATTTCTGAGAATGACATTATTCTGCTTCGAAATAAAATATTTACGTAGCGAGTCCTAGCACTATCTTTTACAATGGTTAAAGCATTCGCTTTATCAGCTATTTTGAAACTATTAATGACCGAAATTAAAAGAAACCGCCAAATTAATCTACTCAAAGATCCAGTTGCTCCAACGTTGAAGTTAATGACCATTCCGATGATCTACGGCATGATTTTATTGATGACCTTTAATCTTGTTGATACTTTTTTTGTTGGTTTATTAGGCACAGAGCCTTTAGCTGCCATAAGCTTTACTTTTCCTATTACCTTTACGGTTATTAGTTTAACTATTGGGTTAGGCATAGGAACTTCGGCTGTTATTGCCAAAGCACTGGGAAAAGGTGATAAAGAATCAGCAAAAAATTTAGCGACCAGTTCTTTATATTTAACGGCGATAATTGTTGGGCTTCTGGCAGTTGTAGGCTATTTGTATATTGATGAAACCTTTTTACTTTTGGGCGCAAGTGAAGCGTTGTTACCCTTAATTCATCAATATATGGATATTTGGTTTTTAGGTTGTATTTGTTTAATTGGTCCTATGATAGGTAATGCAGTTTTACGTGCCTCAGGAGATACCAAAACACCGAGTTTAATTATGGGCAGTGCAGGGTTGATAAACGCGGTATTAGACCCTATTTTGATTTTTGGTTTTGGCCCGGTACCTGCGATGGGAATTCAAGGTGCTGCTATTGCTACTTCAGTATCGTGGATATTTGGCTCAGGCTATGTGTTATATATTTTAGCGCTAAAAAGAGGCTTGATTCATACGCGCTTAATGACCATTAAAGACTTTATTAGCTCAGCACGTGGAATTTTGCACATAGGTTTGCCGGCGGCTGGCGCCAATATGTTAACCCCAGTGGCTGCTGCCGTACTTACCGCAATCGTGGCAAATTATGGCGCATCAGCGGTTGCTGCATTTGGTGTGGGTTCGAGAATTGAATCGATAGCTTGCTTAGTGGTACTGGCGCTGTCTATGACCTTACCACCTTTTATTAGCCAAAACTTAGGGGCCGGTAATATAAAGCGTGTTGAAGAAGGCTATAAAACATCAATTAAATTTGTTTTAGTTTGGCAGGTGTTTATTTATCTTATCTTAGTGTTAGCTGCGCCGTTTATTGCGCAAGTATTTTCTAAAGAGCAGGCGGTAGCTGATATTATTAAACTTTTTATTTGGATTTTACCTTTAGGCTATGGTTTTCAAGGGGTGATTATTTTAACAAACTCATCATTTAATGCCCTACATAAACCTATGGTGGCGCTTACGCTCAGCATTATTCGTTTATTTGTTTGCTATGTACCTTTGGCTTATGTCGGTAGTTTATGGTTTGGCTTAGAGGGATTTTTTATCGGCGCTTTACTTGGCAATGTTGTAATGGCAATGATTTCATATAACTTGTTTGATAAACAGTGTAAAAAAGACCGTCTACCGGAAGAGGTTGTTGTTTGATGAGAGCATTAAAAATACATTCTGATTATATCCCCAGTGGTGATCAACCTACGGCAATTGCTCAATTGCTTGACGGTATTGAATCAGGACTAGCGCATCAAACATTATTAGGCGTAACCGGCTCAGGTAAAACTTATACCATTGCCAATGTTATTGAAAAGCTCAATCGCCCAACTATGATGCTAGCACCTAATAAAACCTTGGCTGCGCAGCTTTATGGTGAGATGAAAGAGTTCTTTCCAAATAACGCCGTAGAATACTTTGTTTCATATTATGACTACTATCAGCCAGAAGCTTATGTACCAACAACGGATACCTTTATTGAAAAAGACGCCTCGGTAAACGAGCACATAGAGCAAATGCGTTTATCGGCTACTAAGTCATTATTAGAGCGCAGAGACGTTATTATTGTCGCGTCGGTTTCTGCTATTTACGGTTTAGGTGATCCGGATTCATATTTAAAAATGATGTTGCACATCAGTGTTGGTGACATTATTAACCAACGCGACATTTTAAGACGATTAGCTGAACTACAATATTCGCGTAATGACGTGGCATTTCAGCGAGCGACTTACCGCGTGCGTGGTGATGTGATTGATATATTTCCAGCAGAATCTGATCGTATGGCTTTACGTGTTGAGCTATTCGATGAAGAAATTGAACGGATTAGTGTTTTTGACCCATTAACGGGTGAAGTCGAGCGTACACTCGCGCGAGTCACGGTTTACCCGAAAACTCACTATGCAACACCGAGAGAAAAAATCCTTGCTGCGGTTGAAAATATAAAAATTGAATTAAAAGATAGATCCGCGCAATTAAAAGAAAACAATAAATTAGTAGAAGAACAGCGAATAGTCCAACGTACACAGTTTGATATTGAAATGATGACCGAACTTGGCTATTGCTCAGGCATAGAAAACTATTCTCGCTATTTATCAGGCCGAGGCGCTGGAGAAGCGCCACCAACCTTATTTGATTATTTACCCAGTGATGGTTTGTTAATTATTGATGAATCGCATGTTACTGTGCCGCAAATTGGCGCTATGTACAAAGGTGACCGTTCACGTAAAGAAAACTTAGTCGAGTACGGGTTTAGATTACCTTCTGCACTTGATAACCGTCCGATGAAGTTTGAAGAGTTTGAAGCCTTATCGCCACAAACCATATATGTATCTGCGACGCCAAGCCATTATGAAATTGAAAAGTCAGCGGGTGAAATTGCTGAACAGGTTGTTCGCCCTACAGGTTTACTTGATCCGCAAATTGAAGTTCGTCCGGTTGAAACCCAAGTTGATGATTTATTGTCTGAAATTCGCAAACGGGTAAAAATTAATGAACGCGTATTAGCGACGACATTAACCAAACGAATGGCGGAAGATTTAACCGATTACTTAGATGAACACCAAGTAAAAACGCGCTACTTACATTCGGACGTTGATACGGTAGAACGAGTCGAAATTATTCGTGACTTTCGTTTAGGCAAGTTTGATGTGCTGGTTGGCATTAACTTATTACGTGAAGGTTTAGATATGCCAGAAGTGTCTTTAGTTGCTATTCTGGACGCCGATAAAGAAGGTTTTTTACGCTCAGAACGCTCGCTTATTCAAACCATAGGACGAGCAGCGCGTAATATAAACGGACGAGCAATTTTGTATGCAGGACGCATTACCGGCTCAATGCGTAAAGCGATTGACGAAACTGACCGTCGTCGTGAGAAACAACATCAATATAATCTTGATAATAATATTACGCCACGCGGCGTTAAACGTATTATTGCTGATGTGATGGATCTTGATGGTGGTAAAACACGGGCTGCAGCGGCATTAAAAGCGGCAGAGCCGGAAGGTAAATATGATTTGCTAACCACGAAAGAGATTGATACTAAGGTACAAGAATTAGAAAACATGATGTTTAATCATGCCCAAAATTTAGAATTTGAGCTAGCGGCTTCAGTACGCGATGAAATTAAACAACTACGTGAGCAACAGTTGGTTAGCTAGTCTAGGGAATTAACTTTACAAAGTATAGCTAACACTTAATGACATTCGCTAGCGTTAAAAAGTGTTAGCACAAGCTAGATATTTATTTTATTTCAAACATCATATATCGATTAATAATTCCGGCGACTTCGTCGGAGTTACAATGTTTTAAACGGCTAACATCACTAATGATTTTATCTTGAATATCAACAGGAAAAAGCATTAACTGCTCTAGGTATAAATGAGCATGGGTTTCATTATTGCTGTTAATTAGTTCAATTAAGCGATCTGCATGGTTTTTCCAAATAACACTCATACAAGCTCTCCATCAATGTAATTACCCTAAATGAATGTAAACAACTTAGGGAAGTATGGTGACAATACTAAATATACTTTGTCACTACTCTAAGTTTAGAGTATGGGGCGCCAGTCTTTATACATATTAGGAATTAAAATTACTTGTTGGGAATCAAGTAATCTAAACCTGAAACATATTGTGATGAGCTTTAAAGTAAAAAGTGTGGTTTTGTCTGCTTAGCATTACTCACTACGGTGAGTAACAAAACCGTTTATCAATGGTGTGTTACTCAATTGTATATTAATTGCCGTTTTGTTTGAACACTGAAGATGCAAAGGTGATTAAAGTATTGCGGCGATATCATTGGCAATGTCGGCCGGTTTAGTTGTTGGACTATAACGCTTTATTACCTCACCTTGATTATTAACCAAGAACTTGGTGAAATTCCATTTAATACTTTTACTGCCTAAAATGCCAGGCGCCTGAGTTTTTAAATGTTGGTATAGCGGGTGTGCGTTGTTGCCATTAACTTCAATTTTACTAAACAGCTCGAATGAAATATTAAAGTTCAGATCACAAAACTTTTTAATCTCACTATTTTCAGCTTTTTCCTGTTTACCAAATTGGTTACAAGGGAAAGCTAATATTTCAAAGTTTTTGTCTTTATATTCTTGGTATAAAGTTTCTAACCCAGCATATTGTGGTGTAAATCCACAAGCACTTGCCGTATTGACGATCAGTAATGTTTTACCTTTATATTTAGTAAAATCAATGGTTTCATTTTTATAATTAGTCGCACCAAACGTGTAAATTTTATTTGTCATTATCGTTAACTGGTCGGATCAATGTTAAAAACAGCATAAGGTAAATGCGTGAGATTAACAAGATTCACGCACTAGAATTATTATTCCATGGTTGCTGGTTGCTGGTTGCTGGTTGCTGGTTGCTAAGTCTATAGCAACGTGGCTTTTTGCTATAGGCGTGTCAGTAAACTTGAAGTGTCCCAACGACTGCCGCCATTTTTTTGTACATCAGCATAGAATTGATCAACGAGTGCGGTTAATGGCAGTGTAGAGCCATTGTTTTTGGCTTCGCTCAATGCAATATCAAGATCTTTTCTCATCCAGTCGACAGCGAAACCAAAATCATATTCGCCTTTTATCATGGTTTTATGGCGATTATCCATTTGCCAAGAGCCTGCTGCACCTTGACTAATAACTTCAACGACTTGCTCGCAATCTAATCCTGCGTTTTTACCAAAATGTAAAGCTTCAGCTAAGCCTTGAACAACACCGGCAATACAAATTTGGTTCATCATTTTAGCTAATTGTCCACTACCGGCCGGGCCAAGTAATTTGCTAAATTTTGCATAGGGTTGCATTGCGCTTTCAGCAAGGGCGTATATATTTTTTTCACCGCCCACCATAATGGTTAACTGGCCATTAACGGCACCGGCTTCGCCGCCTGAAACAGGAGCATCGAGAAAAGCTAAATCAATAGCCGCCGCTTTTTGCGCTAGTTCACGGGCAACACTTGCTGATGCCGTTGTATGATCAACCAAAATAGCTTTTGCTTTCATGCCTGCAAATGCACCATTTGGTCCTAATACAACTTGACGTAGGTCGTCGTCATTACCGACACAGACAAAAACAATGTCGCTATCTTTTACTGCTTTGGCCGGAGTACTCGCCATAGCACCGCCATATTGTTTAACCCAATTTTCAGCTTTATTTTGGCTGCGATTATATACGGTGACTTGATAGCCAGCATTCTGTAAATGACCCGCCATTGGAAAGCCCATAACACCTAAGCCAATAAAAGATACTTTGTTCATATTGTTCAATCTACTACAGTTTATGTTGTTAATATTTATAGCATATATTCAATCACTTTTGCTCAAATATAGTCGCTTGTGGCAGATAAATTTTATTAGTGACTTAAGGTGTAATAAACCTTAGTAAGGTTGAAATGTTTTGGGATATTAAGTTACTTGTAGCTATGCCTAACTATGTCTAGTAATGAATTACGACAAGTAACTAGGCATATTATTTTACTGAAGTAGGGTGGATAATAAGTGTTTTCAGTGATGAGAGGTACAGTGTTGAGTACCTCCCATATCAGCAATCGTCTGTTGAGGTTATTTATTGATATATTCAAATAATGCTTTCAACAATTGCATTTTTTCGGTGTTGTTCTCATATTCAAATGCCAAGTTCTCTAACTTCATCATGAACTCATCTGCGCTCAATAAGCCTTTACTACCATGTTGAATACGATTTTGACAATGTGCTTGCCATTTTTTTTGCTCACTATCGGTTAAGGTTAATGGGAAATTTCGTGCCCGATAACTAAACAATAGCGTACTTAAACGCTCATCTTGAAACTGAAAAGGGTGTGTGCCTAATTGCTCTGGTGGTAGCTGGTGTAATATATCCATTTGTGCTTTATCGCTATGAGAGAAAAACTTGCCACCATAGAGCGCAAACTCTGCTTCAACGGGTTCATCACCAAAGTCACTCTCAGCAAACACATCGGTTAACTTATCTCTAAGCTCTGCATGTTGTTTTAAGCGTTTTAAGTTATTTAAACAAAGCTCACGCGGGATCGCTAAGCGTTCAGCGTTTTCAGGTAACAATGTTTTTGCCGGCGCAACCACAGGGCATTTGTTCAAGTGAATTAACTTAACCGGGATCGGTAACTCGTCTGCTGCTAAGTCGTCATAACGGGTATATAAACGTGCTTTGATTTCTTCGCTCGATAACTCAAATAACGGCGTAGGATCACGTGCCAAATCAACCGTAATAACCGCATTTTTGTTTATTGGATGATAACAAACCGGCGCAAACCAACTTGTGCAACCATGCGCAGAAGACACTTTACTTGAGGTATGAACAATCGGTGTCATATTATAAACATCAATTAATTCAGCTACTTGTTTTTTGTTTTTTAAGTTGAAAATAAAGTCATATAGCTTAGGTTGCTTTTCTTTTATCAACTTTGCCATTGCGATGGTGGCGTAAACATCACTCATTGCATCATGGGCAGCTTCATGGCTAATACCATTAGCCTTTGTTAGCAACTCTAAACGAAAACTTACCACTTGTTCGCCATCGCGTTCAACCGTTGGCCACTCAATACCTTCTGGTCGCAAGGCATAGCAAGCCCTGACCATATCGATAATATCCCAACGGCTGTTACCATTTTGCCATTCACGTGCATACGGGTCGTAAAAATTGCGATGAAATAAGTAACGTGTCACTTCATCGTCAAAGCGAATACTGTTATAACCGGCAACACAAGTGTCAGGTTGAGAAAATAAACCATGAATACGATCAGCAAATTCTGCCTCTGTTAACCCCTCGCGTAATGCTTTTTGTGGTGTAATGCCTGTGACTAAACAGGCCTCGGGTTGCGGCAGATAATCTTGTGGCGGCTGACAATAAAACATCTCAGGCTCACCAATAATATTTAAATCAAGATCGGTTCTAATACCGGCAAACTGTGATGGCTTGTCAAATTTTGGCGATATACCCCATGTCTCATAATCGTGCCACAAAATACTAGGTTGTTCGCTGGTGTTCACTGGTGTTTTATTATTCATGATTTTTATTGATTAACATCCATGGAATAGATCTATGCTAATCGCGGACTTTACCAGATAACGTATTAATAATCCAAGGCAAGCAAAAAACATTAAATAGGTCAGATACGACAGTGGTGGCGAAAATAGCCATGGGTATTTTCTGGCGATGTAATTATCGGTAATACTTCCCTATGAAGGATATAGAGTAAAAGTTGTCATGACTTCTATTTTACGTTATCAGGGGGACTTGATAAGTTGTTCTGCAGATAAGCTTCTTCATTAGTGCTGGCTCTACAAAAGGAAAAGCAGTTTGGCAATACCGCTTTAAATTCAATAAAATGACCATAGGATAATAATAGGGCATTACCCTAAGGTCTCAATTAAAGGTGTAATAGATAAGCTTGTTGAGTTGAAAGCTTAAATATATTTACTCGTCTAACCTTCTCCGTTGTCGTTACCATTGTCTTCTGTTTGTTCATCATCGTCGTCATCCATAATATCTGGAGTAACGGCATCGACAACGTCGATAGCTCCACCAATAGCTGTTGTAGTGACACCTACCGCGGTAGATACAACAGTAACCGCAATGCAGCCAGATAAGCTAAAAACAACGTATAGCAACAAAAAGCCTTGTGCAATTTTATTCAAAGTAAAGTTTCCAAATAAATAAGTATTTAATTACGCAGAATACGCTAATTTAATGCTGAATCAATCGTTGTTTTAGTGCCATACTCCAAACCTTGATTAAATTTTTGCTACCAGCATTAACCGTTGTTTCTTTAGGGTTTTTAGCCACACTGCCTTTTACCGGCTTAGACACGCTTTGGCAAACCGGTACCGGAAGCATGTTAGTCATGTGGCTTCAGGCGTTAACGCTATTTTTTGTCAATACGGTTTATCAAGATGCTTCACATGAACGTCCTTACCATCATATTTTGCACCGATTAATTTTTATTGGTGTTGCGGTACTACCTATTTATAGCCTTATTTCATTGTATGGAAATTGGCTTCGTATTGACCAGTATGGCTTAACGGTTGACCGTTGTTGGGCTGTGCTTATTTGTGTTTTACTGGCGTCGGGTATTTAGTGGGCATTATTAAGCAACGAGATGCTTGGTTAGAGATACTCAGTACAGTGAATATATCTATGGGAATTGTCGTGCTGGTATTTATGCTACTGGTTAACTCACCACTGCTCAATTTTCAAAGCATTGCTGCAGCTAGTCAATGATCAAGGTTGCATGATGGCAAAATATCTTATGATAAGTTTGATTATCAATATTTTGATCACTCATTAGGTCGACAAGGCAATTTGGCGTTACAAGAGCTAAAAACAGAGTTGATAGTTTCCGCACCTGAAAAAGCCGTGATGATCGATAGAATGTTTATTAATCATGAAAACATAGCCGAAGATGATTTAACGCTGAATATTTCAATAAGTTAGTGACTTATTGGCCTAATAAAAGTGATTTTCCAGAGGCGTTAATTCAGGAGGTTTATGGTGATAAACTTAAAAATGAATGGGCTACTTATCGAGGTAATAACTATTACTTTATCGGCCAAGATTTAAATGCTGATAGTGAATTAGACTATATTGTTATTGAAGAAAATAATTATTCTACTTCCGCTACTCTTTGGTTTTTAGAGGACAATCAGTGGCAGCCACAATATATGCAAACGAGCAACCCAAACGATAGTAAGTTTATAAAAGACTTTCTATTAAATAATGATGTTGAAGTAAGTCAGCCTAGATGGCAGAACTTAAAAATAGGTGACTTAATTTTTAGATCGGCGTTAGATTAAAATCAAAGCTGTCATTATGTAGCAAAGGCATTATCTACGTTAGATAATGCCTTTGTTAGCTGTTTCTTTGTTGCTAGTTTTTTGTCGCTGTTTCGCTCAATGTCAGTACTGAGAATGATACGCTAGTATAATCGCCGTTTGCTTTGTCTATTGCCCAATCACCCGTACCGGCACAGCCCGCATACCAAATGCCATCAGCATCTTTGGTTGAGCATTGGTTATAAGCTCCGGCTTTAAAATAGAGCCAATCACCGCTGTAACCTGCGCTGTTATCCTTTTCATCTAGCTTGCCATAAGCATCGATATTATTTGAAAGATCAATATCATAGCTAACAGTGTTTTTATCTTTTTGAGTAAATGTTAGTTTCATGAGATTGCCAACAACGTTTATCGTGTAGCTAAATTCTTCACCTAGCGCGATACCTGAATTTTTTGGATCATTTGGGTTTTCCCAAGTGTTACCCCAAATAGGGTAAGCGATGTCAGTTCTATCGGGGTTATCTTTAGCTAGGTTGCGTTCATAGGTCCAAAACACAGACCCTGTATTGTGATTTGGCCATTTTTTGTAATAAATTTTTATCGGTTCATTGCCCCAGCCAAAACCCTTGCCTTGTGCAATAACTTCTTTATCTTTTCCGGCATGAATTTGTCCAACTACCACAGAATAAGCCGGTTTTTTCGGATGTTTGGCGCTTTTAGCAACATGGTTTACTTTTAAGGTTGCGTCTAATCTGCCACCTATTTGATTAAAGTAAGCCGCATCTGGATGTGCAGCAATAGCAAAATTGTTGCCGTATGATTTAGTACCAATTGAGGTGTCTAATCCACGGATCATTTGTCTTAATTCGCTACGGGTGTTAGATGATGCCTGTGTTGTTACCGCTTTATTCGGTGAGGTGAATACAATCTCACCATTGGCATCAATATAGAAAAAATCAGGGTTTTGATAACTTTGTAATGCCTTAGTGTCGATATCATCAGCCTTACCATTGTTATCTCGGTCTAACGGAATAGTGATTTTCCAATGCGAGAGATCAAATTTTCCAGCAGGAACATTAGATGTACTCGCACAGCCGGTTATCAGCAAAGCAAGGGAAAGGGTAGATACAGCTTTAAACATAAAGCACTCCTGTATATTAATTTTATTTATCGTTGTTATTTATCGTGTTTAGTTATTAACAGCTTTAGGCAATTAGCGTTAAATTAAACGTTATCGTTTATGAAAAAATAGCGCCATTAAAGCGCTATTTTTATTCTCAACTTAATAACTAAATGCTATTTTGCTTTTTTAGCAACAACCGCTTCAGCAGTCGCTGAATTATAAGGTGATGATGCATTATCATCATCTAACGAGTCGCCTTCAGCATAACCTTCAAAGTTATCTTCAAATTGTATTGTTGTACCCTCTATATCAGAAAATAATTTAAATTCGTCAAGATAATACGCAGCATCGTCAGAAACTGAGCCATCATCACCTAACTTAAAGATAACGGTTTGAACGCCAGTAGCCACATCGCTCAATGATTCAGACACAGAAGCAAATGGTGAGGTAGTTACACTAGTGCCGTCGATAGTAAGCGTTAACATTGGTGCAACGGTTGCTGAAGCGTTAGTTGCATCCCAGGTTAATTCAATATCAGTCCATTTGTCAGCAGTAAATGGAATGGTGATATCAACACCTTCATTGTTGCGTATAACAAAGCCGCTGTTTTGAATGCGTAAATCGATCAGCGCATTATTGGTGCTGGTTGAAGAGCCAAATAAACCAATGTAAGCATCTTTCACAATCGCGGCTTCTTTTAGGAACGACACAGTTAATTTACCGGCAGCGATAATATCACTTGAAGATAGCTTGTAACGTAACTCACCGGCATCATCTGTCATATTGTCGGTAATTCTTGCCGTAAGATTATCAGGGTTGCCGTTGCCGCCGCTAAGTAATTCAACAAACGCTTCAGCAGTCGATGAATTGTATGGAGAAGCTGGGTTATCAGTATCTAATGACGCGCCATCATCATAACTTTCAAAGTCGTCTTCAAATTGTACGGTAGTTCCGGCAATATCTGCATAAAGTTTGAAGTTATCAAGGTAGTAAGCGGCATCGCCAGAAACAGAGCCATCATCACCTAACTTAAAGATAACGGTTTGAACGCCAGTAGCCACATCGCTCAATGATTCAGACACAGAAGCAAATGGTGAGGTAGTTACACTAGTGCCGTCGATAGTCAGGGTTAACATTGGTGCAACGGTTGCAGAAGCGTTAGTTGCATCCCAGGTTAATTCAATATCAGTCCATTTGTCAGCAGTAAATGGAATGGTGATATCAACACCTTCATTGTTGCGTATAACAAAGCCGCTGTTTTGAATGCGTAAATCGATCAGCGCATTATTGGTGCTGGTTGAAGAGCCAAATAAACCAATGTAAGCATCTTTCACAATCGCGGCTTCTTTTAGGAACGACACAGTTAATTTACCGGCAGCGATAATATCACTTGAAGATAACTTGTAACGTAACTCACCGGCATCATCTGTCATGTTATCAGTAAGTCTTGCCACTTTTGTTGGTGCTACATCTTCGGCGCCGCTAATGGTATAAACAACTTCTGCCGCAGTACCATCAACAGAGCTAATGGCTACCGTATCTGTGACAATATCATTGGCATTAACCAATGAAGCCACTGTTGTGTTAGCAGTATCAAGCGTATAAGTCCATTCGCCTGTAGCTAACACAGAAAATGTCCCGAAGGTTGTGGTTAAGTTAGCTTGAGCTTCCATTGCGTTTTCATTGGCGTCATCATCACTAACGACGACTGTGCCGGTAATCGCACCGCTAACATTGTTAGCAATTGCTGCTGTTAAATCACCTGAAAATGTTGCTGGCGTATTCGCCGAAGCAGGAGCAATAACGCCAGTCGCTGCAGAAGTAAGCGTTTCTGTATAACCGTCAAGATCGCTATAAGCAGCAGTAACAACGACGGTTTTTCCTATTTCATCATCGGTCAGCGCAAAGATAGACTCTGTTGCATCAACAATAGCAACATCATCTGCAAGCCAACTATATACTACGCTTTCAGGGTCAAAATCATTGTCATCTAATACGGTCGCAGTCAGTAGCTTACCTGACTCTAAAGTACCTGATATTTCTATAGCGCCAATAAAGTTGATTAACACATCGGCTGTAGGGTTAGAGGTAATTACTTCACTATAGTTATCGTTATCTGTGTATGAAACGGTAACTTTTATATTTGTGCCGGCTTGAGTGTCAGTTAATAACAAAGAGCTCGATGTTGCGCTAGCAATTGCTACGTCGTCTGCCATCCAAGTATAAGAAACGGCTGATGCATCTAAGCCATTTGCATCGGTTAACGTTGTTGTGAGTGTTTCACCAACTTTAGCTTCCCCTGATAGCGAAAGTTGACCAAACGAGTTACCTATTTTGTCAGGCAATGTATCGGTATTACAACCAACCATTGCTAATGCAATGGTTGATATAGCAATCGTTTTATTCATTAACTTTTTCATTATTATAATCCTACTATTTTTTTGGTAAAAAAATTTCGCTGCTATTTGGTTTAATCTTAATACTAATTTGTATTGCCACTTTGTCAACCAATGTGTGAGGATTGCGGTTGGATTTATCAGTTTTTAGCGAGTGACTAATGATGAAAAGGAGGATTTTTTACGTGTTTTATCACTTAAATACCCTTGATCTGTATTGAATCCATACTTGCTCTGGCTAGGGCTAGCCATTTGTTTTTGTATTTTTTATCGGTAGTGGTAAATGAAATAAAGGTTAATTTTCCGTCTACGGGTAATGCGTAAGTAAGATTGAATTGGTATTTACCAATAGCTTTGATCTCGTACTCGAATACAGCAACTTTAGTTCCTAGTCGGTTATATACTTTGTCTTTTTTCCAACGGGCTTTGTCATTAGATTTACGCAAGATATTAGATAGCGATTTATGAATTTTATTCATACTTTTCTTATCTGCTGGCGTGGAATACTGCGTAAAAGTAAAGCTGACCGATTTATCTTTATCGCTAAATGCAAAAGCGGGAGGATTTTTTTGTTTGCCATAACGCTTGTCTAAAGCGGAGTCAGATAAGGCCTTAAACTCTGTTGACAACTCTATGATCAGATGGTCGTTGAAAAAGCGCTCAGTGTTAGTTTCTGCAGCCATGCTGGTAAAGCTGAGCAAAAAAAATAGCAAATATAAATTCTTCATGGTTAATCTCTTATCTTATTGTTTTAGTTTGAATAACCGCTATGGCTATTATCGATTCGATAGAACGTCGCTCGGACAAAATCATGGGCATCGCCGGAATTATTTTGATTATAAACCCCAGCTTTAAAATACATATATTGGTTGCCTTGGTCATAGCCGCTTGTCGTCATATCTACGACTTGTTCAAACGCTTTGCCATCAGCTTTGACAACTTTTACAGTAAGCGTATGGCCAGAAACCGTTATTGAATAACTAAATTTTTCATCTAGCGGGATACCATCAACGGGGTTACTTGCGGTATTAGTGCGACTGCCTATGATGTCGTAATAGCTATCGTCACCGCCAAGGGTTTCATGCGCGAGATAAATGCCGCCGTTTGAATTGCCTGGCAATTTTCGATAATAAAGTCGGGCAGGCTCATCATCATTAGCATGAATTTGACCAATAATAACGCGACCTATTTGATAGGCTTCGCCGGTGATTGTTACGTTATTGACTGCTAGTTCAGCATTGAGTTCGCCGTCAATACCGCCGGCATTGTCTTGGTCTGCTTGTGGTGCAGTAGAAAATACCCAGTTATTTTTATTAACCCCTTGGGTTTGCTGACTTGTGTCGCCCCTGCGTAACATTTCTCGTAACTCTGAGCGTACATAGTTAGTATTAGTTGAGGTGCGATAGCCTGAAACTGAGGTGGTAAATACCACGCCGCCATCTTTTGACAAAGTAAAAAAGCGCGGATCAGCATAACCACCAACGAGCGCGGTTTCCTTAATACTGTCTGATTTGCCATTGTTGTCTTCATCGGTTGGCACACTTAAGTACCAATCAATTAATTCGATGTTATGACTGACATCTTCTTGACAACCAAAGGCTTCAATTTCCAAAATACTACTTGGCTGAGAAACGTCGTTACCAGCGAGATCTATGCGTAAATACAGCGCCGTTTCTGTGTTTAACTGGTCTAAGTTAATTACCCCAGGGAACAGTGAATTCTTTTCGCTTTGGGTTTTGCTATTAAGTAATTGCCAATTTTTTTGGTCTTTAGAGCCGTAAATATTGAATAAATGCACATAGTCTAGGTTTTTCCAAGTAATAATCAGCTGTTTGAGCAGGGCTGGCTCTGAAAGCGTTAGTAATAACTTGCTATCGGTTGTGTCGGCCTGCCAGTTGGAAACCTTGGTTTTATTGCTATCGAATAAAGTTGGTAGCTCGGCATCAGTCGATACATCATTTATAGCTGAAATTTGTAGTGGATAACTCACACCACAGCTGATGTCATCGATAACAGTGGGCGTGGTAACTGGATCAATAACTTGCTTTGGGACAGTTGTTGTTACGGTATTGTTACTTGGGCTACCCCCACAGCTAACTATGCCAAATAAGCTAAATAAGGTAACGAAAGTAAAAAAAGTCTTATGTATTTGCATAATTGTCCTAACGGCTAAGATGAATTGAATCGCACAAACTTGTGTATCTAATGTGGGCTGACGGTATATTTTAAGTAGTGTTTTTTGTCAGGCTTTTATTCGAGTAAGTTTGTTATTAATAGAATATATCCCGCGAAAAAATGGCCTAACTAAGGTTTTACACTATGTAGTGTGTTTTGGTCAACCAAAAATTAGTTTTGGTAATCTTGTGTATGATGCTTAAGCTTGTGGTAATTGTTTTCTTACCTTGCCGTTACTATAATTATCTCTGTTTATGTCTATTTTATTCTACTACACTTAAAAAATAATCGTTAAACTCCACATTAATAATAACTGCAATATTATAGATTAATGTTAATTGGTTATGTTAATTGTATTTATTGGTAAGTTATGTTTTGGTGGTTTTTAATGTTTTGTATTACCAGATTGGTTGACAATTGTGATTTATATTGTTTGAATAAAGCACAACGAGTATAAAAACTATAATGAATCGGAAATATCAATGGCTACTTTCAATAAGTTAAATAAAATTAGCAGAGTTGTGCGTAAGCAGGCTAGCTATCCTAGACAATTTTTGTGTGCATCTACATTACTCTCCTTACTTGCTTTTCCAGCCACGGCTGCAGAAGAAGAAACAGAAAAGAAAGTGGAAGCTGACATTGAAGTAATTGAAGTCAGTGGGGGCTTACGACGTACTATGACTCGTTCATTGAACGAGAAAAAGCACAGTACGGCAATTGTTGATGCAGTAGCCGCAGCAGACTTTGGCGATTTACCTGGTTTATCATTGTCTGATGTTATTGAGAATATTTCTGGTGCATCTGGTCACCGTCTAAAAGGCAGCCAAAACGAAATATCAATTCGTGGTTTAGGCTCTTATTGGGGTTACTCAACCTTTAACGGCCGAACGATCACCAATGCCGGCGCTGGTCGTGCGGTTAACTTCAAAAAATTCCCATCTGAGCTTGTCGACAAAGTCGTCATTTATAAATCTCAACAAGCTGATTTAGTTGAAGGTGGCACCTCAGGTACTATCGATGTTAATTCTCTGCGCGCTGTTGACTATGGTGAAGCGCAAACAACGGTTCAAGCAACAGGCATATACAATTCGTATTATGACGATGTTGAAGGCGGCAGCTCGCCTTGGGGCAAAAAGCTTATTGTCTCGACTGTGCAGCAATGGGAAACCGATAACCTAGGCGATATGGGGTTTACTTTCGGACTTAGCCATTCTGATTCTTCAAATCCAGAAGAAAACTACGGTGGTAATTCACAAATGGCGGTCTGTGCGCTTCGTGCTGCTGATGGTTCAAACTTAGTAGGCGGTAGTAATTGTGCTACTGGGCAGCAAGGTGTCAGCTCAGGTCGCGTTGGTCGTGAACCTGAGTTGGGCATAGATACCGACTTAGCCGATTTTGACCCAAGTAGCATTTTTTATGTACCGAATGACGCTTACTGGCGCACAGGTGAAGATGAAGATGTGCGTACCGGTGCAGTATTTACTTTTCAGTGGGTACCTCGCGACGACTTAGAAATTAATTTTGACTATGAATACTCTGATTTAGAGTACACTGAAAAACGTATGGAATTAGCCTTAGATTCTCGCATCGATGATCTCGCTGATCACATTATTGCTGACGATCACACCTTACTTTATTCAACGGGTGAAGCAAGACCAACGTTGCAGGGCGAAAACCGTAATCAGGTTGATGAATATCGCGGTGGCGGTATCGAAATAGAATATGCACCAACTGAAGATTTAACCCTTGCGCTTGATTTATCATACTCTGAATCCTATCGATACCGCTTACGCCAACGAACTAAATTTCGTTCAACAGAGCGTTATAACTATGCGCTAGATTTTCGTGGCCGTAATGTACCAACGTTAACATGGCTAGATAACAATCGTTTAGGACCTGGTGATGACGGGTTTGCCGCTTCAGAAGTATTTGACGCAAGTGACATGAATAATTTTGTTAATGATGATCATGCTTACGTAGAATATCGACGTGCACATGATAATCGTAACGATGATATTTTTGCTATCAATTTAGATGGCGAATATCAACTCGACAATGATTACTTTTCAAGTGTCAAAGTCGGTGTTCGATACTCGAAAGAGCATCTACTTGATTTTGTCACTAATGATGTCTCGTTAGTGATTGCCGATGGTTCACAAAAATACGGCGCTAGTGACAACGAAGATAATAATTGGGATGAACTAAACCCAGAAGCCAACTCAGAACTCATTAATGGCATTATCAATGGTTGCCAAAATGACCATTCAAATAATATTCAATTTACTGAAGAGCCTGGCAGTGGCGGTGATGCAACGCGCTATGCTACTTATGATCATAAATGTTTTATTGGTCAAGTTTTGGGGCAATTACCCGGTGCAACGAGCACAGCTTTTTATGATATAGGTGAACGTGAAGATGGCCGTGATGGTGCTGACCGTGACGTAACTGAAACCATCACAGCTGCCTATGTTATGGGTAACTTTGATACTGAAATCAGTGGTATACCGGTATACGGTAACGTTGGTGTTCGTGTGGTAAAAACAGAAACGGAATCTCAAGGTTGGGGTGACAAAGTTTATATCACCACCGATGAAGAAACGGGTACTTACAGTGCACAAATTAACCCAACGGGTGATATTGAACGCGTCAACTTAGCTTCAGAATACACCGAAGTATTACCAAGCTTAAACTTAACTTTTCACGTAACTGATGAATTTTATGTTCGAACAGCGGCCTATCGTTCTATGTCTCGTTTTCAATTAAATGCGATGTCGGCAGGGGTAAGCTATGAAACATGTGAAGATGAAGATGACACAATTTGTGATCCTAGTACCAATACTGACTATTCGTCTGTTATTCGTAGCGGTGAAGCCAATGGTAACCATTTAGACCCATACACTGCGATAAACTATGACGTATCTTTTGAATATTATCCGTCAGAAGATGCTGCTTTAACCTTAGCGTTCTATCATAAATCGTTCACCGGTGGCTATGAAAGCGAAACTGAGCAACGTGACATTATCGTTAATTTAGATGGTGTTGATACAACTTACACCGGCGTTAGCCACTTAGTTAAACAAACCTCTGACGATAACTCTATTATTAAAGGCGTTGAAATCACCGGTCAAAAGCACTTTGTTGAATTGCCTGAGCCGTTTAATGGTTTAGGTGCTAAGTTTGCATGGAACTACGCAAGCTCTAACTTTGTCACTGATGAGCCTGCCAGTGCCGGTATTGTGCCAGATGCGAACTTATTTGGCTTTTCAAAAAATGTCGCCTCAGCATCAGTTTACTGGGAAGGAGACGACACCACTGTTCGTTTACTTTGGAAGTATCGTTCTAAATATTTACAACCTAACGGCTTACCTTTTCCAGATCGTTCACACCGATATGTACAAGACGCTATCTACATGAACATGTCTGCTAAGTATAAAGTTAACTCAAGTGTTAGCTTATTCTTAAAAGGCCTTAACTTGACCAACGAACCACAAGTGATGACCCGGGGTAACGATACCACTATTGCTGATTACTCTCGCTCAGGCACTAAGTGGGAATTTGGTGTAAAAGCTAAATTCTAACGCATAGTGTATCGAGCCATAAAGATGAGCAGTTTACGCTGCTCATAAAAATATTGAAACTTTTTAGCATCAATTATTGAAAAATTTCATCAGTATAATTGAAATAAAAGTTACTTACTTTGTCTAGGCATACGGTTATGAATTAACCGTTAAACTTCAGTGAATACTTTTAGGAGAATATTATGACAAAACCAACCATTGGTTTTATCGGATTAGGCCTTATGGGCGGCAACATGGTAGAAAACCTGCAGAAAAAGGGCTACCAACTAACCGTGTTAGATCTAAATAAAGACGCAGTTTCAGCCTGTGTTGCCCGTGGTGCTAATGTTGCCAGTTCGGCAAAAGAACTCGCCGCAGCAAGTGATATTGTTATGCTTTGTCTAACCACTTCAGCGGTTGTTGAAAGCATTTTTTATGCTGATGATGGCATTCTAGCGGGTATCAAAGCTGGCGCAGTACTGATTGATTTTGGTACTTCAATTCCAGCATCAACTAAAAAAATTGGTGCCGACTTAGCAGCTAAAGGCGCAGGCATGATTGACGCACCACTAGGGCGCACACCAGCACATGCTAAAGATGGTTTGCTTAACATTATGGCTGCCGGTGATCAGGCAACTTTTGACAAAGTTCAGCCAGTTTTACAAGATCAAGGTGAAAATATCTTCTACTTAGGCGCATTGGGTGCAGGGCACACCACTAAGCTTATTAATAACTTCATTGGCATGACCACGGTTTGTGCTATGTCTCAAGCTTTTGCTGTTGCCGAGCTTGCTGGTGTTGATCGTCAACAATTGTTTGAAATTATGTCAACGGGACCATCCAATTCACCTTTCATGCACTTTTGTAAAAACTATGCTGTTGACGGTGTTAGCGACCTTGGTTTCTCAATTGCTAATGCCAATAAAGACTTAGGTTATTTTCTAAAAATGCTTGAAGAATTTGACACGCGGTCTGAAATTGCAGAAGGCTCTTCTGCTAATTTACAAGCGGCATTTGATGCCGGTATGGGCAAAGGTAACGTGCCTGAAATATTTGATTATTTTCTTAAACTGAAAAAATAATTCAAGTCAATCATTGTAAAATTTATCAGTAAGTTGCTTTAACTAAGTAACCCCAGTTCGGGTTAAGCTACTTTACCCAACAATGCCATTTAAACGCTTATCAGCGTTATTTTTACGCCCAATAGCTCGCTATTGGTTTGTAAAAATTCCTTGCTAAGCGCCTAAACTCCATGATTGCGCTTTTTTTAATCTTTCACTTAAAAATGTCGTGAATAATTTAGCTAATAATACTATGAATCAACAGGTTATAAAGTCCATTAACCCAAACTGAGGTTAAGTATAAATTGAAAGTTTCTAAGGCATTATCTTACAAGGAGTTGATAAAGCCTTAATTTCCTGCAAAACAAGCCTTAAAATTTAGAACGTACATAGACTTGGTATAATGTACAGTCTGGCAGGCTGAAAAACCTTGAGCAATTGCTCGTAACAACAGTCTAAATAGTCTTGTTTATTCAGCTTATAGATCCATATTATTTTATTTTTATTAAGCTGGCTTATTGATAAAGGGGGTCAAATAAAGACTTGGAGATGTACTAGGCGTTTTGCTGAAGTATTTGATAGTCGTTTGTTGCAGTACTTTGTTGCAGTACTTTGTTGCAGTGATTTATTGGAATAGATAATTAAAATAAACACCAGCTTAATGTGCTGGTGTTTATTTCAGAAATACAGCTAGCGGTTATATATTAAACACCATAGGCACGGT
>Ga0209345_10002311_pt1 | contig 21237 bp, 21 predicted proteins | sample Cruoilmetagenom7_FD_187294 | JGI IMG/M metagenome (GOLD analysis project Ga0209345, IMG submission 187294) | Oil polluted marine microbial communities from Coal Oil Point, Santa Barbara, California, USA - Sample 7 (SPAdes) (version 2) | ecosystem: Environmental > Aquatic > Marine > Oil seeps ... | reverse complement strand
GTTCCCTCCCAAATTCACGCCCTCCACCCGGTTGTCACGGCCCCGCCAGGCCGCAGGACGGGCTTTGCCCTTACCTGCTCTGCCCTTCGGAATGCATGGGCATTCCAAAGATCAGAACAGGAAGGCCCGCCCATTGGCGGAAAGGGACACAGACCCGACCCGCGTCACTCAAAGGAGGGTCACAAATGACCGCAGAGAAGTTTGACGTTTATTCCCATGTCACAAATCAGATCATCACGCAGATCGAGGCGGGAACGCCGCCCTGGCGCAAGCCTTGGACTGGCGGCGGGGTATCGGCCAGCCTGCCGGAACGGTTCAACGGCGAAGCCTATCGGGGCATTAACATCCTGATGCTTTGGGCCACAGCCATGACCAAGGATTACAGTTCTGCCCGTTGGATGACGTTCAATCAGGCCAAGCAGCTTGGAGGCCATGTTCGGAAGGGCGAGAAATCCGCTACGGTGGTGAAATACGGTACCGTCGAGCGCGAGGACGAGAACGGCGAGGAACGCCAGATCCCCTATGCCAAGGCCTACCGCGTGTTCAATGCCGACCAGATTGAGGGCTTGCCCGCAGAATTCTACATCCTGCCCGACCCGCCCCGTGATCTTGGCACCGTGGCCGATCCCGCGTTGGAGGCATTCTTTGCCGTGAGTGGCGCGCAGATCGACAGCACCGAAGAGCCGCGCGCCTATTACAACATCAAGACTGACCGCATTCACATGCCCCCGATTGGCACGTTTCACCGCGCCGCAGGATATTACGGGACCTTGGCGCATGAGCTGACCCACTGGACAGGGGCGACAAAGCGGCTGGACCGCTTGGGCCGGTTCAATGACCGCAAGGCCTATGCGTTCGAGGAACTGGTCGCAGAGATTGGCAACTGCATGCTTTGCGCGCAGATCGGGGTGGAGCCTGAATTTGACCAGAGCGCGGCCTATGTCGAAGGATGGCTTGAGGCGATGAAGGAAGACAGCCGCGCGATTTTCCGTGCCGCGTCAGAGGCGCAGAAGGCCGTGGATTACATCATGGAGCGCACCGCGCAGGCCGACAGGATGGCTGCCGAGTAGCAGCCCGCACCGCCGAAATGATCGAGGCCCCCGTCAGCAGGCGGGGGCCTTTTTGCGTCGTGCGTGATCCAGGCGGAGGGCGGTTTCAGGGTGACCTGTCGGCGGGCAACCTGAAGGACGCCCGCCGACAGGCCCGGCGCTTCGCGCGGACGGGCATAGGGTGCCCTGAGGCAGTGCTTCAGGCAAAGAGCAGGTAAGGCGTCTTGACTTGCTCCCCAGAGAACCTGCTTTTATGGGCTAGCTCTGTTCAGGTTTCGATCCTGCATTGACTGGTTAACGTATTCTGTTGGTGTCAGGTCTGCGAGAGTTACCGGGGCAAAGGTCACATTTTGTAGCATCTAGTAAGTCAATTTTTGAGGAGAGCGATTGTTTGTTTACAATTATCTATGCTCTTCTTACGCCCAATTTTGTTGTCTCCGCTTTCGCGTATTGATGATATCAAAGTTAAATACTGAACTAACCGCGCATTTATTGCGTTCTGCTGTTTTGTATCGAAAGTTTGGGAAAATTTCTCTGCAAATTCTAACATTTGAGCAGACCAAGCGAACGCCTGACCTCCACCGCCGTGCCGCTCTCGCTCCGCTTGTTTTCGCATAAGCTCTAGCGCTTTTATGAAATCATCGAAGGCAGATTCATTGAATGATTCAGATTGGACGCCGCGTAGAAAAATATACCTTATCATCTGGTTATCAGTCTGAAACGGAACGAAGCCGTCGATTTTGTTGGAGTAGCTATAGCTATTTTTAAAGTATCTTCCAGCGTTCGCGAAGTCACTGTTATCGACCGCACACATCGCGGATTGGAGCCAAAATAGGGAGTGCGTTTGACATTCAGGGTTCTCGGACAGCTTGCTATAGTATGACTGGCACAAACTAAGGTCCTTGGTGTCTAACACGCCCTTAAGGTACGTAAACCGTAGAAGCTCCCTGAATGCATGGTAGTAGTCTTCGCTGATGTGCATCACCTTCGACAGAGACTCGACCGCTTCCCCAAGGCAGAGCAACAGTTTCTCAGAATCACAGGCGTGAATCAGCATATAGCGCGAAACAACACTGCTTTTGAAAGATATGTCTGAGCCTTGGCCGTCCGTAAATATTCCCCAAATTTCTGCTACTTCACTTTGATCAGCCAGCGCCGAAAAATCGAATGCCAAAGCTTCTTTGAGCAAGTCTTCATCTGGTTCGATACCTATAAATTCCAGATATAGTATAAGCATTATGGCTTTGTGAGCAGTCGGTGAAAATTCAGATAAAGTATCGAGCTCACTCCGAAATCTGGCGATAATGTCCGTAGATCGAATTAATCCTACTAGTAAATCGGCAAAGTTATTGTCGAAGTTACTCGCGATGGTATTGCTCTTTGCAGCAGTTGTAAGCGCAGCTTTTTCTTCCCACATGCCTACCCTATCGACGATAGGAACCAATGTGGTTCGCTCTTGAGGGTCAAACTCAGATATCTTAACGAAATCTATATCGTAGCTCGAGAAGGAGTTGATTAGGTCCATTTTTCGGATGTTTAGGATGTTTATCCTAGAGCTTGCGATTAGCGTAAGTTTCCCACTGCTTATGATGTTAATCTGATCCCATTTTCTAGCATATCTGAAAATATCTTCGAAGATTATCGCTGCGCCTGGATGTTTGGCTGCGATCTGACCAAGTTCTGCTATAAGATCGTCAAGATTGCGGGTTGCAAAGAAGACTTCTTGATTTCTTCGGACCAGCTTTGAAGCAAGTTTGCGTATCGAGACCGTCTTTCCATGTCCCAATGGCCCGTAAAATAGTGTCATCGCCTGTGTCGATGCCATGCCGGGAATGGCTTTCTCAACGGGTGTTCTGTCAATGACATAGCGCTGCGTCTCCTGGGCTACGTCTGTCTCTAGGGCGTCATCGTCGATCTTACCGTACGCAAACAGTTGTTCGATCTTTTTGTTGTCTAACGCCTTGTCATATATCACGTCTCGTCGAGCGTTCGAGAAACACGAATAACTCACTCGATCCTGTTTCACCCCCTGTTTTTCAGCAGAACCAGTGATTTTCGAGAAGTTCTGTCGGCCTATAAAGATCGGCTGGCCAAACTTTTTTTGCCTATATTCCAAATCTTCATCCCGATACGGGCTATTGATAAAGAAAACACGCTCACGGTTGGAGGCATATTTAAGTAGTTTTGGAATTTCGGGATCAAACAGAGAATAGCCAATGAATATTACAACATCTGAGGTAGTTAGATCAGAACGAAGAAGCGCTCCCCACTCCCCATCGTAGACTTCATTTGCAACATTGGACTCAAAGTCCAAGATGCAGTCCTTATTGACATTATCTATGTCGAAATTATCGATGAAACCATGAAGGTGCACAACTAAAAGATCATTTTTAGGCTGGCGCTTGTACATGTCGTTTTGGTCTAGCGACTTATACCGTCGCTTGGTTTTAAGCGAATTTTCGATGACGTCATCGTAGTTTGTGGTATAAATCCGGTTCCACGGATACGTCATGATATCTACTACGTCATCGGAGGCTGATTTCGCTTTGTACTCGGACCTCAACAAGCCGAGATAGTTCTCAGGCCCATGTGTCTCGAGATATCGCCCCGCTGCCACGTCTAGCATCTTTGACTCTGTTGATAGTCCTTCGTTCAACCGCTGAAGTAGTGGAGATACGGAAGGAATATTTTGATCTTGAAAATTGATGCTGTCTATTGAAAAGCCTGCGCCCACAAATAGAGTAGCTTTTCCGTGAACACCACGTTCAAGTGCTGCCTTCAATACGCTTTTGTCCAACCCAATACCTCTAACTCTATAGCGTCAGCGCGCTGACCAATGCGTGTAAAGTTAACTCGCTGTAGCGGCACTGTCACGGCTTTGTTCCTAAACATGATTTGGTGTGAATGGATCAGCGATAGTTGGCGATATGTGTATACCCACTGGTCAAAAACGGTCGTTTTTGTCCCCCTGCCCTGCTCGACCAAAAATCAAGCTGTTGATAAGGACAAAAACCCCCGCCAAAACCGTTTGAGTTTTGGGACGTTTATGGCACCATCATTACCATGATTATCGGATACGCCCGCGTCAGCACAGACGACCAGAAGCTCGAAGCCCAAACCGACGCCTTGACGGAGGCCGGAGCCGAGCGCGTGTTCGCGGACAAGATTACCGGTTCGGCCAGGTCACGGCCTCAGCTCAACCAGATGCTCGACCAACTACGCGACGGCGACGTGGTCGTGGTCACGAAATACGACCGGCTTGCGCGATCGCTGCGTGACCTTCTCGACATCGTGGAAGTTGTCGCGGAGCGTGGTGCAGGGTTCCGATCCTTGGCCGAGGACATCGACACGACCACCCCGGCGGGTCGTCTCGTGTTCCACGTGTTCGCCTCCATCGCCCAGTTTGAGCGCGAGCGGATATCAGAGCGCACCAGGGAGGGCCTACAGGCCGCCCGCAAGCGTGGCCGGATCGGAGGCCGCCCCCCTGCCCTATCAGCAGCGCAGCGCGACGAGGCGCGCCGGATGCGGGACGTTGAGCACCGGCCTTTGGCCGAGATTGCCCGCTTGTTCAAGGTCAGCACGAAGACGATCCGGCGGGCCTAGTTAAGTGGCTTTTGAGCCTGATGGTTTGTTGTCCTTGCGCGCATCGATCAGAACAATGTCTTTGTTGCCTGTCAGCTCTAGCCGCTTCAAAATTCGCTGCACGCGGGTCAGCTGGGAGTATGAAAAATAGACGATGGCCTTTATCGCGCGCTGCGCATCTGACGATGCTTGATAGATGTCCGTCTGTTTCTTCAGGTTCATCTCCAGCTTTGTGTTCTTGGCGAGTTTCATCTCAATGAGAGTTTTTTCCCTGCCACGCGATATCTTGAAGTCTACAGGTCCTCGCCCATCATTTGCTTCGGCACCAGCGTCAGATGGTGTTCCAAACCAAACCAGTCGATACAGAATCTGGATATCCTTCTCCCGCTCGACCGAGTTGCCATTGTCATCGTAAAAAATACGCCACCCCCCCATGTCCTCGATGACGTGCTTTAAGTAGGCAAGCCGAGCATGGGCTTCTTCGTATGTGCCAGGTTTCAGCTTGTAGAAGTCGGTCTCTGCAAGAACAGGTTGAAGAATTTCGCGGAGCCGTTTCGAGAAGAATAATTCTGTTGCGAAGACTTTCTCAAAGCTCAGATCAGTAGCATCGTCGCCGGTGTCCTCCTTGAGCTTGATGTAGTAGTCGATAAGCTCAGGAAACTGGCGGATTGTTGCGGCGGCAGCATCCCCGCGTTCAGCTTTGGAGGGGTGCCGTCCCCTTTGCTTTCGCGCTTTGAGTTCTCTTTCGAAATAGTTGCTCACGGATGCGCGCAGACTGCCATCAGGTATCGCGGCAGGGATATCTTGAAACTTGTGGATCAGGTCGTTCGTGTTGATCCATGTATCGTCGCGCGTGAGCATGTCCTTGGGAGTGAGGATGATGAAATCGCCCTCAAACCATGGAAGATCGTAGCATTTTCTCTGCCAGGACTGTGTTTTGAAGTTAAAGATTGCGCGATCAATCCAGACTTTTCGCGTCTGTTTGTCTTGCAAATGCGCCTTCGCAAATGCCTCCGTGTACGTGCACAGGAAGTCCTGGATCAGGTTCGTCACGAAGTCACTGATATTGTCCCGCCCGACGCCACTTGAAACTAGGCATACCTTCTCCAGGTGAGAGCTTTCAGTGATACTCTCTTCGCCAAAATTGGCGAAGATGATATTGAGGTTCTCATGGAGGCTGCGCGCGAAGTCCATCCCAAGGCCTGACCCGCCATTACCCACCATCGAGAAGCCAAACCAGTTCTGTTTTACCTCAGGAAAGCAGTACCAGTTGCGAAGCATGCCGTCGCTGACGTGGCTGTCAGCAGCTCGGTCCCGTAGGAACACCAGGTATTCAATGATGCTCTCGTGTAAGTCCTGATATTCTTGCTTTTCGCTGTGAAATAAAAGGAAAGGGTCAATAAATAGGGGTAGATCGTTGATGATTGAAACGTCGAAAGCACCGTAATCATCAACGATTGATTTCTCTAATGCAAACGCGTCGCTGAAAAAAGTCGCCAATATGTTACCTCTTGCATGATCCTATCATCGTGAACCCCTGCCCCGCCGCGCAGAAGGTCGAAGTACGTCGAATGCGGCATGAAGGTCTACGATCCCCCACGCCCGAGATCGCAGACCTTTTTATAATGAGCACAAAAGCTGTGAGACGCGTGTAACTCGCAGATGGCCAGTGATTGTTACCGAGCGCTTTGCCGCCTCCACGACAAGACCGCCTTCTTGATGTCCGACTGAGGTTCATCGCCTGCCCAGCGGTCCCAGAATTCAACGGTGGCACTGTTTGGCTTGTACTTCGGTTCACCAACCCGCACCCGTGTCGGTAGCAAGCTGGCGTCACCAACTACCAACGCTTCACCAACATCCAGCACAGGCAAGAGATCGCCAAAACCTCCAAGGCTGTCTGGTAAAAGACGTCGAATTACTGCCTGATCATCACCGTTCGTCAGACGCATAGCGATGACATTATTACACTGGCTGAGAACTGTACGATTCACTTCAGACGGTCGCTGGCTGATGACAACGAGTCCCATGCCGTACTTCCGCCCTTCCTTCGCGATCCGCTCGAAAATTCCAACAGATATGTCATCGACACCATCCCGTCCGGCACGCTCAGGAATGTAGAGATGAGCTTCGTCACAAAAGAGTGCAACCGGATGGCGTGCCTCAATTGGGGTCCACTGTGTGATGTTGAAGATCAATCTCGCAATCAAGCTTACCATCAAGGGAAGAATATCTGACGGCACTTCTGAAAAATCTATTATCTTTATACCGCCGTTCTTATCCGGCTGGATACCTCTACTACCTGTCAGTAAGTGAGCAAGCTTGGGAAGCCACTCCATCGTCATGCATTCTGCGTGTGGCTGAAAAAGAAATCCAAGACGGCGATCAAGATGCTTTGCTTCAAAGCGTGCAATCAGACGGCTGAGCTTTCCATTAAAGTCGCCCGCTTTATCCGTCCCCGCTTTGGCTCCCTCAACCCTCTCTTTGTCTAGAAAAGAAAGGCGATCTAGTATCGCCGTCAACGGAAAGGGCACCGGGCTATCTACAGTGAAATTTGCCAATACTTCCGCGTGGCCCCCGTCTTCGAGGTACTTGCGTTTCGCATCAGTGATACTGTTTGCCATAACCATCGCTTGGTTCGGCGCGTTCTGGTCTGAGCGATCAACAAACAGGGAAACCATCGCTTCGTAACCAAGAAGCCAATATGGCAGATAAAGCACACCTTTATCCAAGCCTACATCGTTTCCAAGATCGCCCGGACCGGCCACCCGTAGATGCCTGAATTCATCACCATCCAGAGTTTTATACTCACCGTGGATGTCAAACAAGATGGCGTTCGCCTGTCCCAGAGCTGCTACCTGATCAAGCATCCGAGCCGTTGTATAGGATTTCCCCGACCCCGTGCTTCCCACGACAATCGCATGCCGTTGAAAGAGCTTATTGCCGTTCAGGAACGCCGTTGCGTTTTCATCCAGAGTGTATTTGCCCAGCTCAAGCTGTGGGCCGTCTCCTGTAACGTTTGAGATGACCTGCATAAAATCTGTAAGACGCTTACCCTCAAGCGCAAAGCAGTTAGCATCAATCTCGGGTACTGTTTCCAAGGTGCGTCTGAACACATTTTCTGCAAGCCCGAGCTTTGCTATCAGAGTTCCGATCAATGAAATGCGAACAAGGTTGTTCTCTGGCAGTTCAACGATGTCCTCCGTTTCTGCGCCCTCTTTGTCTGGAAGGACATCCAGCGCCTTCCGGGTGATCCGGGAGACAACGCCGACAAGATGCTGTCCGGCTTTGCTGCTTTGGATCGCCACGAGTCTGTTGACCTGAACACGCTTCAATCGTTCAAGTTCATCAACGCGGACAACCACAACGGCAGTATCGACAGCGATAATCTTGCCAAGCGCCTCAGAATCTTCGTAATCAAAAATCGGCATCTTTTCCCTCACAGCACCATCTTATTGAAATATTCGAATGACCAGACATCTGCATGCGGGATGGTAATCCCATCCGGGTAGTCTGGTGAGTATACACGGGTCCCCTCTCCATCTTTTTCAAGTCCGAGGTACGCCTGCCCTGCGTTCTTCGCGAGAAAGGTTTTGGCCTCATCTGTTAATGTTCGTGCCAATATGACGATGGGGACATTGCGCTGTCGGCACCTTTCGACAATTTTTGGCTGTATGTGGCGATCTCGAAAACCATAGCCGATGCATAAAAAGGACGATGCTGCGTCTAGGGCTGCATCTGCCCCTTGGATAGCCGAACGGAAAGGTTCGTCATGGGTTCGTTCGTACTTGCTGACACCAGGGGTAACGATCAACGGCTCGAACGTCTCAGGAAGGTCCACCGATATTGGGAGTGAAATGACGCGCCCGTCTATCCCCGTAAACCAGTCAAGAGACCCATGCACTTTCCAAATTCTGACTGTCCTGGCTAGATGCGCACCTCGACGGATTGACACTACGTCAGCGCCCTCGCGACCGCAGATTATGCCGGGGACAAATCCGGTCGCATGCACATGCCCTGCGATATCAGCGGCGTACTCTGCAACACGGTCATAGTTGGGCGTGACTATGTTGACGAACATGTGCGTACTTTTGAACATCCCCTCGATCAGATCAGAAAGGTGAAATTTCTCATCACCCCGGACTGCCCGCGCCATCACAGCAAGATCGTCCGTCGCTATAGCTTTCCAGGTCAGGCCTACAATTTTCTGCACCAAGGGAAGTGGGGCAGCTGTTTTCAGCAACGCCTCCTCAAGGCCGTCGCCATTAACAAGTGAGGTTCTTATAAGAAGCCACGCGTCTGTTTCGGCACCTTCGGCAGGTACCACATGATCTAGGAGGTACTGAGCTAACTCTCCCATGCCACGAATTTTATGCGCAACAGAGGCACCACTTCCGAGGACGACGGCAGGATGCTGCTGAAAACAGCCCTGAGCGGCAATAGCAATCTTTTCTAGTATCTGGTGGTCTTCACTCATAGCAGGAGTCCTTCTTAGACTCTGGATTATGCAATCAGCACAGTCCCAGAGGCTCGATATAATGCGTTGAGCCCATCATGCCGAACGCGAAACTGGCTCCGGCGCTTGATCACCGGCTTTGCTGTCCCCGCAGCCTCGATCTTGATACCGGGATCATAATACACGCTCCCTGCCGAAACCGCAGCCAGCAGCAGGAGAACATCAGTCCCTTCGCAGAGTTGCACGACTGCTCCATAGCTGTATTCAGGCGGCGGAAACTGCATGAGCGACGGCACATAGACGGCCTTGGCGTGCTTACGGTTCCAGTGGGCGATGATGCCCCGGAAACCCCATGATGCTGCGATATTGTCATCCCGATCGAGAAGGATAATCCCGCCGTCAAGATCGGTGATCTTGCCCGTGGTTGCGTCGAAGCCGGTGAGCCGCAGCATGAGACCGGTTTCTGGGTGAAAATCCCGACTGGCTGCATAGACACCGCCAAAGTTGATCCGGTCAGCCTTGCCCGACTTGTCGGCATAGCCATAGCGGTGAAGGAATGCGGCAACCCCGTCATCCCGGTACATGCCGCCGGTTGGTTCCGGTGTCATCAGGGTGACGGGGCTTTTCGCGCGGTAGCTGGTGAAATCATTCACACCGTATTGCTTGACCTCCCAGCCCATGAAGTCGGGATCGGCATAGCCGTTCGGGGAAATGCCCAGTTCAGCCTCCAGCGTGTAGCCGCCGCCGTTGCGGGCGCTGTAGGGTTCCGGCACCCCTGCCCTACCCATCTTCTGCGATCCGATCCAGCCCTTGGCGTGGATGCGCCGGAGTGCGGCTAGCAGCGCTTCCTTCGGATCAGTGCCGCCCTGCCGCAGCTTTTCCAGATCAAGGAAGACGCCAATCGCATCAAGGCCGTGCGCGACAGTAACAAAGGCGCGGGCAACAGGATCGTCACTGGCCACGACATGACCGAGAACGCGGCCATCCGGGCAGATGCCGAGGAATAGCACCCGGCCTTCGTCACGCGATTTCATCAGGACATTTGGCGCGCGCTCTGCCCCGCGCAGGAAACCCGACATCCGCACTTCAGGGTATTTCGGATAGAGGATCAGCTGCGCATCCGGCGCGGGCGACACGCCCTCATCATCGAGCCAGAAGAAGCGCACCATTGCCTTGGCCCTGTCGCGCACGCTGCCAGCGCGGCTGCTGTCATCACTTTCGACGGCACCATGCGGAATGATGTTCAGCGCCCCGAAGCCGCCGCCCAGATAAACCTGGTTCTTTGAGTTGTCATTCGGGGCAAGCCGCTTGGCATAGAAGCGGGCCGCCCCGTGGGCGGCCATCCGGTCAAGCAGGCGGGTGAGCGGCGTTGTCAAACCATTGGCCTTCAATGCAGAATTCCTCTGCATCAGAGGACAGCCAGAAGGCCATCGAGTCAATGACCTGACCGGGAGGCAGACGCCCCCTGCCCTTCAGTGCGCATTCCCAGACTGTGCCACAGCGCCAGCCAGCGGCTCTGGCCGCTGCCCATGTGGCGGCGTCTCTTTCCAGGTTGCGCCCGATTTTGGCCCGCCAGAATTCTTCGCGGCTTTTCGGCCAGCGGAACATCGGGCAGTCATGACCGTGCCAGAAGCAACCATGCACCCAGAGCAGCGCGCGGTATTTTGGGAAGATCAGATCGGGCCTGCCGGGAAGGTCACGGCCATGAAGCCGGAACCTGAAGCCGCGCGCATGCAGACCCTTTCGGATGATCAGCTCAGGCTTGGTGTCCCGCCCCCGGATCGCCGCCATGTTGCGACTCCGGGTGGCAGGGTCATGGACATCAGCCAACTTTGCGCAGGCCCGGCCCTTCTGTCAGCGCCAGAATATGCGGACGCATCAGGCGGGCCACCTCGGCAAAGACCGGCACCGCAACCGAATTGCCGAACTGCTTATAGGCCTGTGTGTCCGAGACCGGGATGCGGAAGCTGTCATCATAGCCCATCAGGCGCGCGCATTCGCGCGGCGTCAGGCGACGCGGATTGTTGCCTGGCCCCCTGCTGACAAGGATCTCCGATCCGTCCTTGTAGTAGCGCGCTGACAGCGTCCGCGAGATGCTGTCGCGGTCCACCAATCCGAAGCCAAAGCCGTTGCCCGCCGCTTTATGCTTTGCCGCGTATCCCTGCAGATATTGCCAGAGCTTATCGCTGAGCGTGTACTTGTCGCTGACCCGCGCATCGCGGCCGACGGTGAAGTGACTTTCCGGCGCTTCCGTCCCGTCTTCGGGATGCAGCACATCGCGCATGCCGCGCCCTGCCCTGCCCGGCAGGACCAGATTGTCATAGGAGAACCCGGTATTTTCACGAAAGCCGACCATGACGATCCGCTCGCGATGCTGCGGTACAAAATTGGCGGCATCAATGATCCGGGTGTGCAGTGTGTAGCCCAGTTCTTCGGTCAGCTTGCGCCGGATCACGTCGAACGTGCGGCCCTTGTCATGGCTTTTGAGGTTCTTGACGTTCTCCAGCAGGAACGCCGCCGGGCGGTGGTGCATCAGAATACGCAGCACGTCGAAGAACAGCGTGCCCTGGGTTTCATCCTGAAATCCGTGCAGCCGCCCGAGGGCATTCTTCTTGGACACGCCCGCGATGGAAAAAGGCTGACAGGGGAAGCCTGCTACCAGAACATCATGCTCCGGAATGTCGGCGGCATCGACTTCGCGGATATCGCCCGCGATAGGCCGGTTGTCAGGGAAGTTGGCGTGATAAGTCTTCTGGGCAAAAGCGTCCCATTCAGAAGTAAAGACGCAGCGCCCGCCCGCGCTGGCCATTGCCTTGCGCAGACCGCCGATTCCGGCGAATAGGTCGATGAAGGTAAAGGCCCCTTCAGGCTGCGCGCCCTTGTGTGCGTCGATCTGCATGCGCAGCAGGTTGATGACCCCGTCCCGTGGCACTTCTTCGCCGCGTTTCCAGCGGTAGACGTGCCCCTCGGAGTAGCCTAGCACCTTTGCTGCCTCTGGCACACTCCAGCCGGTCTGCTGAATCAGCATCTCAAATTCGGTCATCTTGCCCGCACTCCTTGTTCCCCGTTATCTGGGAATATTTCTGACACTGTGGCGTTAGGATTCCCCTAATGCAAGAACATAGTGGAAACAGTTGATCAAAAAGAACCAGCGATCATACGCTCCCGCCCGGAACCATATCAGGTAATCTGAGGGTAACTAGGCAACTGGGAAATCTGCATTGTCTGAGAAAACCGGCGTATGTAAATACTTCTAATGTTGCGAGGGTGCTGATCCGAATGGCTAAACGGAAAACATTTGAGGACATTCTTAACTCTGAATTTCGGTGGCCTGCGCCGGGGGACAAGCCGTTTGTTGTCGCTGACGATCCGTTCGATAATGCGAACATTGCCAACGATGGGTTTACACGCCTTGTTCTCATGAAGGAGGGTTACAAATCCGCTGCGGATTTGATGGTTCAGGCAGCTGCCAGTGATCGCCAAACGCGCGACATCCTCGTGTTCCCTATCATTTTCAACTACCGGCAGTTCCTAGAACTAACACTTAAATCTCAATTTGCTACGTTCGGACCGGAGGTCGGAATCCAGCCAAATTGGAGATCACACGACTTGGCCGTGCTATGGTCTGAGTTCTTGGCAATGCTTGAGCACTATGGAACCGACGACCCTGACGAGGCCGATCCGGTGGTGGGTAAAATCATCCTTGAGTTCGCAAAGATTGATCCCGGCTCATATTCATATCGTTACCCGGTGGATCGACAAGGGAACCCCGTGCCAGTTGCCTATTCCGACCTGCATCTGCCAACGCTGGCCAACGTCATGCAGGGGGTTGCGGGATATTTTACAGGTTGCGACGGTTACTTGGGTAGCCTACTCGCCGCCAGTCCCTACTGAGCACTGCCATGCTGCAAGGAACCCCTGCTCCGTACACATAAGCGCCATTAGCTGGCCTGCATTCTCTCATTCAGCGCTTTTGCGAGATCGCGGGAGGTGTGAAATACCGCTAGGATAGTTACAGCTTCGGGGCCAACCTCGTAGACAACCAGGTAGGGAAAATCTGCAATGCTGAGCTCCCGCGTCTCAGGGTGGCGTCCGGGGCGACCCAAGGCCGGAAACTCAGGCAGCTTCTCTGCCGCGCTCACGATTCCCCAGTACACTCTCTCAGCCGCAACGGGGTTATCCAGAGCGATGTAATCCACGATCCCTTCAAGATCGCGGGCCGCAGGTTCAGCAATGACCAGCTGCTTCAACGTGACCAGCCGTGCTTTGCTGCGATCCCGGCAAAGACCTCGCCCGCAGGCGCGACCTTGCCTTCGCGGGTGGCGGCGATGCCGTCTCTGATCCGTTCCATCTGCCAGGTGTTGGCTTCAAGATACTGCTCAATCGCCTGATTGACGATGTAGTTGCGGGAACGGTCCATCGCGCCCGCCAAGGCGTCGATCTCGGCCACCTTGGCCGTGCGGATGGTGATCGGTTCGGATGCTGCGCGCTGCGGCATAGTGTGCTCCAATGTAATCATCTGTAATCATAGCATCGTCTGGTGTGGAATCCAAGCTGTGAACAATGCCGAGGCAGGCCAGCCTTCCCCTGCCGCTCCTTGACTGACCAAGCATCTATTGATTAATCGGGTTTTTTAGTTTATCCGGTTAGTTCAAATACCAGATAATTATAAGGAGGGGCCATGCCCACAGTCGTCATAGCGTCTCCCAAGGGTGGTGCCGGGAAGTCCACCACGGCAGTCCTCTTGGGAACAGAGCTTGCTCATGCGGGCGCAAATGTTGTCATGCTGGACTGCGACCCCAACCAGTCTCTGACTCTGTGGGCAGACCGGGGGCCGCTGCCCGACCGGATCAGTGTTCTGTCGAGCGTCAGCGAATCTGACATCGTGAAAACGATCAAGCGACACGATACTGACGGCCAGATCGTGATTGTTGACTTGGAAGGCGTGGCGTCCCGCCTTGTTTCCCGTGCAATTTCGCAGGCTGATCTCGTCATCACGCCCATGCGCGCCACCACTCTGGACGCAACAATCGGTGTCCGCGCCCTGCAACTCATCTCGGAAGAGGAAGAGGCGCTGGACAGGAAGATTCCGCATGCCGTTGTCTTCACCATGACAAAGGCCATCAAGTCCAAGCAGCATACTGGCATCGCAGGGTCTCTGGCGGAACAAGGTGTAGATCTGATCAATCCCCCGCTGATGGAGCGCGCATCCTTCTCTGCGCTCTTTGAGTTCGGAGGCGACCTGCATACCATGCCAGCGCAAGGCAACATGGAAGGCGCTATTGAAAATGCCGCGCAGTTTGCGCAGGCGGTCTATCAGCGCCTGGCCGGGGAAATGGGATAATGACCGACAAGCCGTTTAACATCGACCTTGGCCGTCTGAAGACACGCGAAAAAGACAGAAGCGCGCAGGCTGTTGAGAAAACCGACAGGGCAGGTGAAGAGCTTGGCTTTGTTGCGCGTGAGCCTCAGAAGAAGCGCGGACGGAAGCCAAGCCCCCGCACCGGCCAAGTGCATGCGAAGGTTATGCCCGGAATTTCAGAAGAAATTGCCAACGAGGCAAGGCGCAGGGGCGTTCAGCAAGGGGTCATCATCGAAGAGGCCTGGAAGCTGTACAAAAACAAATCCGGTATTTAAAATTATCCGGTATTTTTTCTGTTCTGCATCCACTTACGGCAGAAGCCCAGAAAAGCTGCTTCAGGATTGCGCGGTGTTTCGGGCAGCCACTGCCGCCATTCCCGTTCAAGGTAGTGAACATCATGACCGGGCGCGAGCATGCGTGCGGTTTCATAAACATCCGGATCAAGTTGCGGAGCCACGGCTTGGGGCAGCACCACTTTGACGTTCTGTCGGTTTGTGAACAGGATCATGTCCTCCTGCTCATCCATTTCGATGGAATAATCGGGCATATGGTCGTGCGACTGGTCTTCACGGATGATGTTCATGACCAGACGCCGGAACTCGCGGAGCGTGGAGTTTGATCCACACTTTTTCTGAAGAAGTGACAGACCGATCCGCCATTCCTTTTGTGCACCACAATGCTTGCGGGCAATCTCATAAATGCGGCGTTCGAGAGGTTTGCGAAGACGGAAATAATCGCGATGAAGAGTCAGAACTTCTTTGGACCGGATCGCATTGAACACCCAATCCGACAACTTGACCTCGACTTCCTGCATCCGCCCGTCACGAGTTTCCCGGACAACCTCGGCACTTTCGATCAGTCCAAATGTCCGGAACATTTCCTGACCGCCTGTCACAATGTTGGTGCTGATCCGTGTGCCAGCCAGCCGCTCCAAAGCCGCTTTGAGCTGAGCATACCCCGAACCAGCCGTATTCCGGTTGGTTGCCACGAGCATGTCGAAAGCCCGGAAGCGAACCGCTTGCGACACTTCCTTACCTTCGTTGATGGCTGTCATGAGCTGACTGATGCAGTAGATCAGAATATCCCTGTCATGGACCGTCGCGAGCCCATCTACCGAGGGTTTGATCGCGATCTTGATGCCATTGTGCTCATACTCCCGGACGCGCGTATCCGGCTTGGTCGAGAGCGAAAATATCGGATGCTCCATCGAGGCGATATCAGCCTTGGGAACAGCATCAAAAATATCGCAGACGAAGAAATCGCCTTGCGGATACCTGTCGGGCAGGAGGGGGGATCGGTTGATCGCGCTCTCGTCAGTCAAAGCGAAATCCTTTCGTACTTTCACACACAGTAGGGCTGGATTAGAGAGAAGTCACGATAATTCGTACTTTCACACACAGGAGGAGGGCTTTCGTACTTTTACCCACGTTCCTTCGTACTTTCACACACAATCTTTCGTACTTTCACACACGGAAGTGTCGAAATACGTCTTTCTTATCAAATGCTTGTGCGCGATTTTTTTTGCTTAACACAGAGTCTAACACATATTTAACACTAAAGGCCTGTGGATAACTCTAGTTCCAAGTCATGGGTAACTATCCATCTGAAGGGCTTCACCCATCACCTCTGATAGAACACACACGCATCAACACCCGTGGTTGTCCTGGTCCAGGACGCCCCGAGGACAGCGCATGTGGACGCGTTGCTCGCTAAGAAACGAGGAAGCGTCACCGTCAGCACCAGGGCCACAACCGATGCACCCAGACCAAACCAGGGCAGGCGGCTTTTGAGGCGATCCGCTTTCTGTTCCCGTTCAAACACCGCTCGATAGGCTGTAGACCTGTCATCTTCCGATTTGGCCAAGGCCCCGATAGTCTTGTCCGTCTGGACGCCAAGGCGTCTGACAATCTCGGTCATCGCATCTGCGGTTGCACCCAGATGACTGTCGAGAGTTTGGCCCAGAAGATCCCCGTATTTTTTCGGATTGGTCTGGTCCCGTGCGGCGAAGGCCGCGATCCGCGCTTCCGTCGCGACCTTGATCTGCTTGTCCGCCACGGCGGTCAGATCGTCGATCCTGTCGGACATGCTGGCGACAGCCGTGGCCATGAGATCGAGCGTTTCGCGCAGATCATCATCGGAAAGGTCAGGTTGGTCTGGCATCGGGAGGCGTCCTTCGGATTATTGGTCCTGCGGGACGAACAGCCCCTTGAACTCGGGATCGGCGTAGTAGCGCAGCTTTTGCGCCACGGCGGTGGCTTGCCCCTGCACGCGCAGGAGCTGGTTTTCCGGGCGGAGCTGCATGATTTCATCGGGGGTGAGCAGATCGCGGCCCGTGAGATTGTTGCTGAAGCTGGGGCCGTCACCGGGTTTGAAGCTGTCGGTCTGGAACCCGGCGGTTTCCTGTCCCATCATCTGGCTCAGCCACTTGGCCGTCTCGAAATCATTGACCCCGAAGACCTGCTGCACCCCGGCATTGGCAATGAAGGTGCCCGCGCGTTCGCCGTAGAGGTCCTTGAGCTGGCTCATGTCCTGCAGGATCGGCCAGAGCTGCAACCCATAGCCTGCCATCAGTCCCATGGCGCGCACCACGGCTTCCAGACGGCCCAGGGCGGCAAACTCGTCCAAGAGGAACAGCGTGGGCGTCCTGAGGCGCTGTGTGCCCCCCTGAGCGCCAGCAGGGCCACTCGGGGGCCTCACGGACGCCTCAGCGTCCCGTGCAATGTCCTGAAGGGCCTGAGACACCAGAAGGCGCAGCCAGCGGCTGTAGGCATCCATCCGGTTCGGTGGCAGCACCAGAAACACCGAAGCGATCCGGTGGCGCAGATCGGAGAAATGGAAATCCGACCGCGACAGGACCTTGGCGATACGCGGGCTGTCCAGAAAGTGCGTGTGGCGTTGTGCGTTTGATAGCACCGAGGCGGCTTCCCGATCCGCCTTGCCGAGGAAGCGGTTGGCGGCGCGGGCGATCAGCCCGCCCGCCGCATCGCTGTCCTGCATCAGCTCCAGCAGTGCGCGCAGCTTTTCCGGGGGCAGGGTGAGATATTCCCGGACGGTGGCAAGTGTCCGGCGGTTGAGGTCCTCGTGGCAGACGCAGAACATGATCACTCCACCGAGGATGGCCTTGGCCTCCTCGTTCCAGTGCGCTTCCGTGATCTGTCCTGGCGGGTCCATGACCAGCGCCTCTGTCAGGGAGGCGGCATCCTCGCCCAGGTCGAGGCTGTCCGGTGCCAGCCGGTCGAGCGGATTGTAGGCGGCAGAGGGCATCCCGGAGACTTCGAAAGGATCGAGGACATGGACCGTTCCGAACCGCCGCCGGGCTTCCCCGGCGATCCGGGCATTCTCGCCCTTGGGATCGATGACCAGGACCGAGCGTTCCGCCGCCAGCAGGTTTGGGATCACGGTGCCGACGCCTTTCCCGGCCCGCGTCGGGGCGAGGGTGATCAGATGAGCGGGACCGTCATAGCGCAGCAGCCGACCCGTATGCGGATTGCGCCCGATCAGAAGGCCGTCTTCCCGCTGGAGCTTCTTCAGCTCCTTGCGGTTGGCGAAGCGGGCGGAGCCGTGGCTGTCGCCGGTCAGCCCGAAGAAGGCATCGGCCCCGGAGGCCATGCGCCAGTATTGGAACCCGAAGATAGCACCGACAAAAATGAAGGGACTGAAGACCAGCCACTGCCATGCGCTTTCGCCGGGTGGTTGGTCGAAGAAGGCGAAGACGAAGGGCGTGGCCACGAGTGCCCCGAGCATCGCGCCGAACAGGACAGCGCCGATCATCCAGCCCAACAGGATGGGCGTGAAGATCAAACGACCGAAGAACCGGAACAGCCCTCCGAAGACGCGCATCACGCCCCGCATCAGGAGGGCGTTTCCGGATCAGATCCGGACGGGGCAGGGGAGGGCGGCCCCGAGGGAGTTCCCCAGTCCGCGAAGGCCTTGCGGTCCTGTTCGCGGGGGAGGTTGCGGATCAGCCGGTCGAGCATCGCGGCGGCACTGGAATCCCGTTCCGCCAGGTCCATGAGCGCACCGCCCAGGATCACCTTGCGCCGTGTATCCAGCTTGCGCTGTCTGGTACTTTCCCTGTTCTTCAGCGCTTGGAGCCGGGCCTTAGCCTGGGCATATCGTTTCTCGGCACGTTCAAGTTCTGTTTCTGCCAAATCTCTACCCTCGTCACCAAACATTCTTGTGGTTGAAGTTGTTCTTGCCAGATCAACCGATAGCGCTTACCCGTAGGCCTGTAAAGGACAAGGGCGCACTTATGCAAACTCTCCACCTACGGTTCCGAGCTTTGCGTGCGATCTCTCTGGGGCAAAGCCCCGGCCGATGGCCATCCCCTTCGCTGCGTGCCGCCGCGACATGGAAGGGCGCGCTGCCCCTTCCAAACCATCCCAGTCCAACCTTGGCGGTTGGATCGCGTCCCGCAATGTCGCGCCAGCGTCTCGCCCGATGCCCCACGGAGGGAGCCGGTCTGCCGCTGGCGTCTCCCTTGCGGGAGGTTCGTGTCGTCGGACCTAACGGTGCCGACACGAACCGGGTTTGCCCCCGGCAAACCGCCAGTGATCTGTCCCCATATCCCGCCCCCCATGAGGCTGGGGATCTGGGGGCAGATCACTGGCAAGCCCGCGCGTCGGAGAGCCGTTGGCTCGCCTCAAGCGGGCTGTCTTTTCCCCTCAGACGGCGCCGGTTCCGGGCGCACTCTTGCGGAGAAAAGACCGCTGATCCGATTGCCAATGTCAGGGCACCGGCACGGATCAGCTCCGGCGCGTGGGCGCGTTTGCATCACAGGCGAGGGGAGGGCGCATGGCCAGCTACCACCTCTCAGTGAAGACGATCAAACGCAGCGCCGGGCGCTCTGCCACGGCGGCAGCAGCCTACCGTGTCGGGGAGCGCATCGAGTGCCAGCGTGAAGGTCGCGTCCACGATTACACCCGCAAACAGGGCATCGAGGAGACCTTCATTCTGACCCCCAAGGATGCGCCGGACTGGGCCACGGACCGGTCCCGCCTCTGGAACGAGGTCGAGGCCAGCGAGACCCGCCGCAACTCCGTCACCGCTCGCGAATGGGAACTGGCCCTGCCGTCCGAGATCAGCGCAGAGGACCGCTCGCAGATCACCCGCGACTTCGCCCAGGAGCTGGTCAGCCGCTACGGCGTAGCCGTCGATGTGGCGATCCATGCGCCGCACCGCGAAGGCGATCAGCGCAACCATCATGCCCATGTTCTGACTTCCACCCGCAAGCTGGAAGCCGGGGGCTTCACCACCAAAACCCGCGTGCTCGATTCCGCCAAGACCGGCGGTGTCGAGATCGAGCAGATGCGTGGCCTCTGGGCCGAGTTGCAGAACCGCGCGCTGGAGCGTGTCGGCGAAATGGAGCGTGTCGATCACCGGTCACTTGAGAAGCAGCGCGAGACGGCGCTGGATCGTGGCGACAAGCTGACGGCCGAGGAGCTGGACCGCGACCCCGAGCTGAAGCTGGGGCCAGCGGCCAATTCCATGGAGCGGCGGGCGAAGTTGATGGCCGAGCGTCAGGGCCGGGAATACGTCCCGGTCACTGAGCGCGGGGCTGTCGTCCATGCCGCCCGCCAGGCCCGCGCCGCATTCCGCGAAATGCGTGAGCGGCTGGATATCGCGCGGGAGACCTACGGCATTCAGCGAGAGGCGGGGCAGGGCCGTGTTTCCGCCGGTCTGGCGGCACTCCGGGCCGCGACGTCGAAAGAACGCGACGGGCGCACGTCGGACGATATCCGTGAGCGGTTGTCGCAGGTCGTGGGCCGGTCATGGGACCAGGACGACACGCCAAAGCCGGAAGGTCGCAATTATGCGCGGGAGCGTCTGAAGGAAATCATGGAGAAGGACGCCGGGCGCGACGGCCAGGCGGCGGTTCACAAGCTGGATGGTCACAGCGAGTATGATCTGGGTGAGGACACAGGACGCGATGGGCGGAAGCCGTCCGTCAACGAGCGGCTGAAGGACGTGCTGAATAAGCCGCGCGAGCGGCTGGAGATCGAGGACGAGCGCGACCAGGAGAAGGATCAGGAGGTCGAGAAGGATAGGGACATCGACCGTGATCCAGGTCTCAGTCACTGACGAGGCGATGAGAGGTCGTTTCCCCATTCTTCATAGGAATGCTTGCCTGAGAGAACCCGACACCAACAAGGAATGAAATCACGCCGGTTGCCGTCTTGAATTCGCGCACCCTGATCGCATTCTGCGTCACGCGCGTTCTGGCAGTGACAAGGATTTTCTCCTGCCCATCACTCCCAACCGTCCGCATGATCCACAGGCCGTACCAGCTTGGTCCCTTGCGTTCAGGATCGGCTTTGCACAGCACTTCGACCGTGTGTCCCTCCTCAGCAAGTCCCCGAAGGCCTTGTTCGGTGGTGACGTTTAGTTCGAGGTCAATCGTCTGGTTCATCGCGCATACCAACAGAAACAATGATGGTCGTCTTGTGCCTGAATCTAACGAAGGCATCAATCGTATATTATCGGGTTAGATATGGCTCGATAGAGTTCAGTGATCCCGGCAGTGTGCCGGTCTCGCTTTGAGCGATAGACAGGGCAGGGGATCGACGGGCTGACGCCCGCTCACCCCATCCCTGACAGTTTCCAAATCTTATTGATCCGCCTGCCATCCTGTCAGGTCCGAGAAAACCGGCAAGCGCCGCCCGAGGGCGTCGGTTCCGGTCGAGAATTCCGGTTCCTCCCACGCGCAGGCGCGCGGTTCCCTCCCAAATTCACGCCCTCCACCCGGTTGTCACGGCCCCGCCAGGCCGCAGGACGGGCTTTGCCCTTACCTG
>Ga0209345_10002307_pt1 | contig 21258 bp, 14 predicted proteins | sample Cruoilmetagenom7_FD_187294 | JGI IMG/M metagenome (GOLD analysis project Ga0209345, IMG submission 187294) | Oil polluted marine microbial communities from Coal Oil Point, Santa Barbara, California, USA - Sample 7 (SPAdes) (version 2) | ecosystem: Environmental > Aquatic > Marine > Oil seeps ... | reverse complement strand
TGTCTAGGTGGCTATAGAGAGGGGGAAACGCCTGGTCCCATTCCGAACCCAGAAGCTAAGCCCCTCATCGCTGATAATACTGCAGATTTCATTTGTGGGAATGTAGGTCGCTGCCTAGTTCGTCAATCAATTTCTTACACACACTTTTTCATTTACATTTCGTTACAAATAAACTTATGTACAGTAGTACGCTTCATTAATTTGTGCCTTATTTAAATAAAAAATTGTATATAATAAATTTATGACTGTGTCATTTTTTGATAATCTTACTTTATAATAAACTCTGCTGTAACTGCTAAATGATCTGAGTAACCTTTGCCTTTATGTCTGCGAGGCTTTTTCCATGATGTTTGCCATCTATATATATTTTTGCCCTTAAAAAGGTAATCTGGACTAAAAGAGCCTATTGAGTTGTCTAGATAGTAGATATCTTTTTTCTCTAAGAGAGATTGCGATATTAATATATTGTCTAAAGCCTCTTTTTTACCTCTATAAATATAGGTGTACCTACTCTTTTCATCTGTGTCATACCATAAATTATAAAGACTGTTTTTACTATACTTTACATTTGCAGCTTTAGCAGTTTGCTCTTTTGTATGCAGTACGTGGTTAATTCCCGTTTTGCCATTTGTATCATTATGTTTTCTTTTTCTTTTGAAAATGAGATGCTCTTCATAGTCTGAATTGAAATCACCAAGCGCTATAATATTTTTATTGTGACCTATCTCTTTCATGCGACTTTTTAATCTTTTTGCTGAAACTATTCTCATACTCTCAGCTCCTGCTTTTGATTTCCAGTGATTTATGAAGAGGTATAAATCTTTCTTATTGATTGTAAATTTTGCTTCTAAAATATTTCTATATTTATATGAGGATGTTACAGGAATCTCTTTTGTATAAACAAAGGGTATTTTACTCAGGAGTGCTACTTTTATAGTTGTGTTTTTTTGATTAGCTATTTTGTAATATTGGTAATATAAACCTTTTTGTTTGAGAGTAAATCGTAAATCTTTGAGCGCTTGTAGGGATTCTATCTCCTGTAGGGCAATTATATCTGCATTTATATCTTTTAAAACTCTAGAGATATTATTGAGTTTTGTTTTATATGTTTTTTTATTCCAATTAGACTTTGTATGAGGAGCATACTCGCTATACTCATGGCCACTTTTTTGTAAATCAAAAAGATTTTCTACATTATATGTTGCTATTTTCATAGTAGTATCCCCAAATAAAGTTATTGATAAGAGAAAAAATATAAAAACAAATTTCACTAATGAATCCCATTTAAACGTAGTAGTTTATCCGTATCAACGTCTCTATCCATGAGTTCATAAAACAGACTCTGCATACTTTTTGAACCACCACCATTGAGTATAATATCTAGGTATTTTTTAGCTGTAGGAGAATCAAATATCCCCTCATCAACTACACTGTAAAAAGCATCAGCACTTAAGACTTCTGCCCATTTGTAACTATAATAACCTGCTGCATAGCCACCAGCAAAGATATGCGAAAATCCATTTTGAAATTTATTATATTCTGGTGCTTGAATGAGTGCAGTTTCATCTCTAATTTCGTTGAGTAAGTTTTGCACTGTATCACCTTGATAGACTTTTGAGTGAAGTTTAAAATCAAATATTGAAAACTCTAACTGTCTTAACATACTCATAGCAGATTGAAAGTTTTTACTTTTGACTAGTTTTTCAATCATCTCATCAGGAATTGTCTCTCCTGTTTTATAGTGCGATGCAAAGAGTTTTAAAACCTTTGGCTCATAAGCAAAGCTCTCTAAAAACTGCGATGGAAACTCTACAGCATCCCATTCAACTCCATTAACTCCACTCACCTCATTTTCATTGACTGAGCTGAGAAGATGATGGATTGTGTGCCCCATTTCATGAAAGAGTGTGACAACATCATCGTGTCGAAGTAGTGAAGGTGTAGTCTCGCTAGAGGCTGGAAAATTACAAACAATAAAAGCGGAGGCTAACTGTTCATCTCCCTTCTCATCTTGACAGTGAGATTGCCAGTTATGCATCCATGCACCACCACGTTTATTCTCCCTTGCTTCTAAGTCCATGTATAATCTCGCACGTAGTTTCTCATTCAAATATAAGTCATAAGAGGAAGCTTTATCGTTCCAGAGTCTCTCATCTACTTTTTTAAATGTGAATCCAAATAATTTATCTAAAAAACTAAACATTCCATCTACAACACTTTTTTGTTCAAAGTAGGGGCGGTATTGCTCCTCATCAATATCATACGATGCTTTTTTCAAAATCTCAGAATAGTAGGCAGTATCAAAACTTTCTAACTTACTAGGTGCTATATTTTGCAGTTCATTGAGTTCATTTTTTGCTTGTTCTTTTGAACTTTTAAGAAGTCTACTTAAGAATCCTAGTACACTCTCTTCATCTTTTGCCATTTTCGATGCTATTGAGTACTGCGCATAGTTTTCAAATCCGAGTAGTTTACTCATCTCATTTTTTAAAGCTAAGAGTTCATCTATAATAGCTGCGTTTTGAGGTGCTCTTGTGACATAGGCTCTGTATAACTCTTCTCTTATTTTAGAGTTCTTTCCATAAGTCATATAGGCTATGTATGAAGGTAGTTGTAGGGTAAACTTATATTTTACTACTTCCTCCTCTTTGAACTTAGTGTTCTCTTTATCACTCTCAGGGATACCCTCTACATCTTTTTCATCTGTGATGATATATTTGTATTCATTTGTAGCATCAAGTACATTTTGAGAGAAGTTGTTAGAGAGCTCACTCATTCGTATATTTATCTCTTGGAGTCTCGCTTTAGTCACATCATCTAAATGTGCACCACTCAGTTCAAAGTGCTCTATATTCAGTTCTAAAACTCTATTTTGCTCATAATTAAGAGACTCTTTTTCTTTTTGAAATATCTCCTTATAAGCCTTATAAATTTCTATGTTTTGAGAGAGTTTCGTTGAGTACTCAGTAATAATTGGAATAGAGTCTTTATATACCTCTTGCGTTTTCTCAGAGTTGTTTACTGCGTTTAAGTGAGATAGTGGTGTGAAAAATTGGTCTAAATACTCATCCATCATCTGGAGTGGTTTTACAAAATTTGCATACGTTTTATTAGGAGTTTTGAGTAACTCCTCTACTTTTGTATTGTTCTCTTTAAGCCTAGTACTTAAGTCTGTTACAAAGTTATCTAAATCAACTTTGAATTCTAAAAATTTTGACATCTGTTTATTCCTTGGTTTAATCTTCTTCATCGCGTTTTTGTAATATAGCGTCGAATTTATTTATCAATATATCATCATACTTATTTGAGTACTTTAAGAGTCTCTCTATAGCAATTTTCCCCTCTTTTTGCGTTAATGATGAGTCAACTATAAGGTAAGAGAGATATATGCTATTTTCATTGATTGAAAATTGTAAGTAAGATAGTTTGGCGTTCTCTTCTAATAGATAGTCATAAACTCTATCTATATTTTTACTAGGAATAGCACATAGTTTTGTATCACCAATAATGATGCCATTTTCATAATAGTTTATGTCTATTCTTGCACTCCCTTCATCTATTCTCCAAGATGATTGACTTCTTCTTGCTAGCGTGACATTTACACCTAGCGAAGTTAATATCTCTTCTAAAAGTTTCGTTGCACCAGTTGGTTTGTACCCTTTACGTCTCAAGCGTGCCACTTCTAGTTTTACACCACACTCAGGACAGTAATCTTTTTTAATACTTTCTTCAAAAATAAGGTTTTTACATGAGGGGCATTTTATAACTTTTTCATGCTTTTGTGCTTTAAAATTCTCTAAGGCTTCTTTGACATAAAAGTATGGTAGTGAAAATCCAAGATTGTTTGCATTTTCAATAATAAAAGTATTAACCCCGATGACTTCCCCATCTATATTTAAGAGAGGTCCACCACTATTTCCAGGATTGATAGCAGCATCAATTTGAATATACTCTAAATCATCTTGAAGCCTTGAAGCGCGGGAGACTATACCCTCTGTTGCTGTAAAGTTCAAGCCATATGGATGACCAATAGCTATTGTTGTATCTCCATCTTCTACTTTTGTATTTGAAAGTTCAAGAGGTATTGATGGAAGCGGAAAATCATATTTTATAAATGCTAAGTCGTAGTAGGGATCATCATACACAACATTTGCAATGACCCTTTTGACTTTTTTTGCACTGATAACTACCTCTTTGAGTCCACTTACAACATGTGAATTTGTAACTATCAGGTCATCTATAATAAAGCCAGTTCCACTCCCATAAGGAGTCATTATCTGTATGATGTTTTCAATATATTTTTCTAAAATAATTTGAGTGTTCATCTATATATCCTCAAAATTTAAGTTTTGTAAATGCAGGTAAAAACTATTACTAAACTCATTCATTGAACTAAAATTGAGTTCATTGGCAAATGACTCGAGTGATTTATAGCGCTCTTGGTGAGGGGCTATAATATCATCTATTCTAGATGTGATTATGCGCTTTGAAAATGTTTGCGTCTCTCTATCATAGAGTGGAGTATACTTTAGTGCTTCAAAAAATTCAGAGTTCTGAATCTCTACTAAAGTGTGTAAAAGTTCTCTGACTACAGGATAGAGACCGTAGTTATAAAGAGTGTAGAAAGCTATATATCTATATATTGTAGGTATGATTTGTGAGTATCTATTGTTTTTATACCATCGAATTTTTGTCAGAGACTCATTAATAAAGTTTATAACCTCTTCATATGAGCTTATCTCAGTCGGGTTAAAAGTATACTTTGCGTTATAAAAATTAAGACTAAAGTTCTCAAATGACATCTCTTTTAAAGTGTCAATATAGCGTTTGAGCTCTTCGTTTTTTGCTTCTATCGTTAAGTTCTCTTGACTAAAATACTCAATAATCATTTTGCTCATTTTTTGAAACATTTTATATTTGGGTACGAGAAGATAATCAATCTCAAAGAGAGTTTTGAGATATAAAAATGCTTGCATTGATGCGTTGTCATTTGATGGAAGAGATTGCACTTTTAAATCAAGTTCATCTATCCACTTGTGAAGATATTTATATTTTATCTTGAGCTCATCTTCATCCATCTTCTCAATATGTGCAATATCTTCAAGCGTAATATCTGAAAATTCACTCTGTATGTGCTCTTTATCGTAATCTGCATTGAGTGCTAATTCTCTTAATGGAAAAAATACCTTTTGCGGACTCATGGTCATATTATCATGGTATAACTTGAGCATAATATCCTCATCGCTACTAAAGTAATAGGCATAAGTAAATTGATAGTTTCTCTCTAAAATATAGCGCTTAAGAGCAACATTTGCAGTTTTCTTTTTGATTATTATCGCTTGCGCATGAAGATGCTCTTTGGTGATAGTCCCTGTTATTTTAGCAGAGCCTTGATAGATGATAAAGTGTAACTTCTCTCCTTCTCTATGGAAGGTGATGTTCTCATTGGACTCTTCATGGTTAAAGTTAATAAGAGATTGGAAAAAGAGTTCATAACCTCTTACTATCTCTTTTTTCTCAAAGGCTTCATAAGATTCTATAAACAACTCCTCTTCATCTTGAGAAATGTTTGCGTTTATACCTCTACCAAAGATATGTTTTAAGTCGTGTTTTGTTTGAAAAAAATTTAGCCAGTTCATAGACTCACTTTTTAGAGTTAAATTGTCTCTTCATCCTTATAATAAAGATGAAATTTATATGCGCCATTATAGTCAAAGCAGCCTTATAAAAAGCAAATGAATAGGATAGAGTCTTAAGACTTATGTTTTGTAAAATATATAAATAGACCAAGTGCAACCATAAGGATAGAGACGCCTCCAACAAGAAAAAGAGCATGAATCATATGGTTGTAGTTGTCAATCGCTATTTTAAACACAACCATGAGTGACTCAATGAGCAGAGCAATAATAATGGTAGTAGAGAATTTTATCAAAACCTTATACTCAGCACCACTATTTTTTGAATAGGATTTAAAGACAACTTCTTGTTCCATAACTGTTTTTGCCAAATCAAAGATGGCAAGTCCAAGGGTGAGTGCAATGACTGGTTTAAAGATTGACTCAATTGAAAGGTCTGACTCTATAAATATTGACTCAATAAAACTAAAAAATGCATACCCTATAGTAAAGAGTGCTAAGAGAATCATAATATGTGCTGTTAGAAAGTAAAAAGATTTACTTATAACGTTGAAGTATTTGTTTACCTCTATAAGACCTAATCTCTGAAGTAAAATATTAAGATCAAAATCAAGCATATATATTTTGTTGTTTTCCTCTTTTGCTACAGTAATACACGTTCCACCAGTTGCACTACTAATATATGGCTGAGATATACAGATTTCAGAAGAGTCAAAATTTATTTTTGTCAGAAGATACTCTCTACTACTACCGATTTCTGCTTTAGTCGTTCTATCTCTATATATATTTTCAGATACTTGTGTATAAGTGCTGTTATCACAAAAATAGACTAGCTCTAAAGAGGGAAAAGATTCAAAGAGCCTTTGGAAATTATGAGCCTCTTGAAAAGATAAGTCACCAGTGTTCGTGATAGTCTCTGATAAAAAGTTTTCTATATCGTCTTGATTGATTTTGTATGTATTCATAACTTCATTCATAGTTTATCCTTTATTTTGAGTATAGTCATTTAGTATATTTACTCATATATTTTTTTGTATATATTATAATCAAAAATAGCTCTAAAGCATTCAATTGACTGATTATAATTTATGCATATTCTCTTGTTTGTAAAATAAGTATATTAAATATTTTGATAAAAATTTATACTATAATTGCTACTAAGGATGAGCATGAGAAGAGAAGTTAATATTAGAGTGAAATCAGAGTATGTCAAAGAGTATCAAAATGGATACCCTTTAATCAGAAAAGAGTCTGTTGCTGATTGGAGTAAAATAGCTGATGAGACTATTGTTAACTTGCTTGATGAGAGAGAGAATTTCATTGCAAGAGGGTATCATGGAATCCAAAATAAAGGCTATGGCTGGGTACTCTCTTTAGATAAAGATGAAAAGATAGATGTTGACTACTTTGCAAAAAAGATACAGAGGGCTCTGAAATATAGGCAAGAGTACTTCAGAGATGAGAGCACTACGGCATTTCGAGTATTGAATGGTGAAGGTGATGGAGTGGGTGGTGTAACCATTGACTACTTTAATGGCTACTATTTAGTTACATGGTACTCTGTTGGTATTTATGAACTTCGAGCAGATATTTTAGAAGCTTTAAAACAGAGTGTAGAGTATAAGGGTATATACCAAAAAAAGAGGTTTGATACGAAGGGTCAATACCTTGATGATGCAGATGACTTTCTCTTTGGGCAAAAAGCGCCTGAACCATTGATAGTAAAAGAGAACGGAGTTAACTTTGCGATATATTTGGATGATGGAGCTATGGTTGGTGTATTTTTAGACCAACGGAATGTAAGGCGCACTATTCGTGATAAATATGCTCAAGGTAAAACAGTACTCAATACTTTTTCATATACGGGTGCTTTTTCTGTTTTTGCTGCGCTTGGTGGTGCGACTAAGACTACAAGTGTAGATTTGGCTAAACGCAGCTTGCCTAAAACGCGTGAGCAGTTTACAATAAACGCAATTGATGCAGATGAGCAGAATATTATAGTTGAGGATGTCTTTCATTATTTCAAATATGCTCTAAGAAAAAACGCTCTTTTTGATTTAGTTGTTTTAGATCCACCAAGTTTTGCACGAAGTAAAAAACATACATTCTCAGCTTCAAAAGATTATGTAAAACTTCTAAAAGAAGCTATTCAAATAACAAACAGAGGTGGTGTTGTAGTAGCCTCAACAAACTCTGCAAACTTTAGTATGATGCGGTTTAGTGATTTTGTAGCGCAAGCATTTAAAGAGCTAAAAGGAAAATACAGGCTAGAAGAGAGCTTCTCTTTGCCTAAAGATTTTAGAGTGAATGAAAAGTTTAGAGAGGGTGACTATTTAAAAGTGATGTTTATTCGTAAGCTGCGATAGAGCTTTTTTTAAAAAAATAGCTCTTTTAATCAAATTATATGAATATAATTTTGAGATTTTTTAATAAATTTTACTACATAAAGCAAACGTATATATATTATTAGATAGGATTAATCAAATCTAATTTAATGGTGCTGTTATGAAATTAAAATGTTATCCATCTAAAGAGGGTCTCTACGATCCAGAATTTGAACATGATGCTTGTGGTGTTGGCTTTGTTGCACATTTAAAGGGAGAACAATCCCACTCTATTGTAAGTAAAGGATTAGAACTTTTAGCAAATCTTGAACACCGTGGTGCAGTTGGTGCTGAGAAAAATGCAGGTGATGGGGCTGGAATTCTCACTCAAATGCCAGATACGTTCATGAGAAGAGTTGCAAAAGAGGAAGATATTGATCTACCTGAATTTGGCTCTTATGCAGTAGGTGTAGTATTTTTACCACGAGATCCTAATGCTTACATTGAGTGTAAAAGCATAGTTGAGCGATGTATAGAGGAGTTAGGGCAAGAGTGTTTAGGATGGAGAAGGGTTCCAACCTCAAATGAGACTCTTGCTGAAATGGTAAAGTCTGTAGAGCCTTTTGTTCAGCATGTCTTTGTTAAAAAAGCAGACGATATTGATAGTGATACTTTTGAAAGAAAACTATTTGTCATTAGAAAATATGCACAGTCCGTTGTCACGGCATCTTCAGTTCAAGGAACTGGTTACTTTTATATGCCATCGATGTCATATAAAACTATCTCCTACAAAGGTCAGTTGATAACTGAACAACTTCCTCTGTATTTTGCAGATTTAGGAACAGATGACTTTGAATCGGCATTAGCTTTAGTTCATAGTAGATTTTCAACAAATACTTTTCCAGCATGGGCACTAGCTCAGCCTTTTAGATATATAGCGCATAACGGTGAAATAAATACGCTCAGAGGAAATATTAACTGGATGAAGGCTAGAAAGTCTCTTCTAAAATCAAAACTATTTAGTGATGATGAGCTTGATAAAATATATCCATATCTTATCAATGAAGAGAAGGGGAGTGATAGCTCTGTTTTAGATAACGTAATAGAGCTGCTAGTACTTGCTGGACGTCCACTGCCACATGTAATGATGATGATGATTCCTGAAGCATGGCGTGATGATGAGATGGATGAAGAAAGAAAAGCATTTTATGAGTACCATGCAACATTTATGGAGCCTTGGGATGGTCCCGCTTCTGTTGCTTTTACTGATGGAAAATTTATAGGTGCGACATTAGATAGAAATGGGTTAAGACCCTCTCGATACTCTCTTACAAAAGATGATATTTTAGTGATGGCTTCTGAGCAGGGTGCATTGGAGTTTCCTAGTGAAGATATTGTTTTAAAAGGAAGATTGCAACCTGGTAAAATGTTCTTAGCAGATTTAGAAAATGGCAGAATTATCAATGACACAGAGATAAAAGCTGATATCTCTGGCGCACACCCCTATAAAGAGTGGATCGAAAATCAAAAAATAAATTTAGATGACTTGCCACTTAACCGTGAGGTAAAACAGCCAAACCACAACACCGTTTTACAAAGACAGAAGTGTTATGGATATACACAAGAAGATCTCAAAACCATTTTAACGCCAATGGCAAATGATGCTTATGAAGCGACTGGCTCTATGGGGAATGACTCTGCTCTGGCAGTTCTCTCACATAAATCTATCAATCTTTACAACTATTTTCATCAACTATTTGCTCAAGTAACAAATCCGCCAATTGATCCAATCCGAGAAGAGTCTGTTATGAGTCTTACGGCATATATAGGTTCACAAGGAAATCTCTTTCAAGAGGTAGATGAAAATAGAAACTTTGTAAAACTCTCCTCTCCAATTTTAACAAATATACAACTTGAAAAACTAAGAGGAGTGAGTAAGTTTAACTTTAAAGCTAAAACTATCAACATTCTCTTTGATGTAAATAAAGAGGGCTCTATGGAAGTAGCCTTAGAAAATGTAAAAGAGGAAGCGAGTCAGGCTGTGGAAGAGGGTTACCAAGTGATTATTCTCTCAACTCGCGGTACTTCTAAAACTAGGGCTGCAATTCCTACACTTTTAGCAACAAGTGCTGTCCATCACCATTTGATTGAAAAAGGTATTCGTACAAGTTGTGGTTTAGTTGTAGAGAGTGGTGAAGCAAGAGAGATACATCACTTCGCAACACTTATCGGTTATGGTGCAAATGCGATAAACCCTTACTTAGCATTCGAGAGTATCGAAGATATGCGAAAAAGAAAGATGATTAACAAAGATGTTACTCCCCAAATGGCAGAACAAAATTATATTACAGCCATAGGTAAGGGAATATATAAAATAATGTCTAAGATGGGGATTTCAACGATTCGCTCATACACTGGTGCACAGATATTTGAGGCAGTTGGCTTAGGTGATGAGCTTATTGAGAAATACTTTAAAGGGACTCCATCAAGACTTGGTGGTATTGATATTGACACTATTGAAAAAGAGACACTATTATGCCACTCTATAGCCTATCCAACGCAGATTATAGAGGCAAATGATTTAGGTGTTGGTGGTCAATATGCCTATAGACAAAGAGGTGAGAACCATCTCTTCTCACCAGAGACTATTTTCCTCTTGCAACAAGCAACTAGAAATGAGAGTTACGAGACATTTAAGCAGTATACAAAAATTATAGATGAGCCAAATGAAGAGTTTATAACACTCAGAAGTATGTTGGATTTTACAAAAAAGAGTCCTATCGATATCAGTGAAGTTGAACCGATTGAAAATATTATGAAAAGGTTTGCAACTGGAGCGATGAGTTATGGCTCTATCTCTGAAGAGGCACACACAACTTTAGCAATAGCAATGAACTCTATTGGTGCAAAATCAAACACTGGTGAGGGTGGTGAAGATGCTTCAAGATTTGGAACGAACAAAAACTCTAAAATCAAGCAGGTTGCATCTGGAAGATTTGGGGTAACTGCAAATTATCTCATCAATGCAGAAGAGTTGCAGATAAAACTAGCACAAGGTGCAAAACCTGGTGAGGGTGGACAGCTTCCTGGTCATAAGGTAGATGAGATTATCGGTGTAACGAGACACTCAACTCCTGGAGTTGGACTTATATCTCCACCTCCGCATCATGATATTTATAGTATTGAAGATTTGAAGCAGCTCATACATGATTTGAAAAACTCAAATAAAGATGCAAGAATCAATACGAAGCTAGTTTCTGAAGTCGGTGTTGGTACAATCGCTGCAGGTGTAGCAAAAGCACACTCTGATGTTGTACTTATCTCTGGTTTTGATGGTGGAACTGGGGCTTCGCCTCAAACTTCTATCAAACATGCTGGACTTCCTTGGGAACTTGGACTTGCTGAGACACATCAGACACTACTCAAAAATGGTCTTCGTGGAAGAATAGTTGTGCAAACTGATGGACAGCTTCGTACAGGAAGAGATTTAGCGATTGCTACACTTCTTGGTGCTGAAGAGTGGGGGATAGCAACAAGTGCTCTTGTTGTAGAAGGGTGTATAATGATGCGAAAATGTCATCTTAATACTTGTCCTGTAGGTATCGCAACACAAGATAAAGATTTAAGAGCTAAATATACAGGAAAACCTGAACATATAGTCAACTTTGTTAAGTTCTTAGCACAAGACTTAAGAGAGATAATGGCGGAGCTTGGATTTAAAACGATTGATGAGATGGTTGGAAGAGTTGATAAGTTAAAAGGCAGAGAAGATGTAAAACACTTCAAAGCAAAACATCTGCAACTCGACCGTTTACTCCACAAGATGTATATAAGAACGGATGATACTTCTTACAAAACTATGGAACAAGACCATGGCATTGATGCGGCACTTGATAACGAACTTATAGCACTTGCAAAAGAGGCTATTGAGCATAAAACTTCTGTAAAAGAGCATATTAATCTGAGAAATGTAAATAGAACAGTTGGAACTATGCTCTCTGCTGAAATGACAAGAAAACATGGAGAAGCAGGACTGAGTGATGATACAATCTACTTTAAGGCAGATGGAAGTTGTGGACAGAGTTTTGGTGCATTTGTAAATAGCGGAATCACTTTTGAAGTTGAGGGTGATGCAAATGATTATTTTGGTAAAGGTCTTTGTGGGGGTAAACTGATACTTTACCCACCAAAAAATGCAACCTATATTGCCAATAAAACTACTATTTTAGGAAATGTTGCCTTTTATGGTGCTACAAGTGGAGAGTCTTATATCTACGGTCAGGCTGGAGAGAGATTCTGTGTAAGAAATAGTGGAGCAAGAGTTGTAGTTGGCAGTATTGGTGATCACGGTTGTGAGTATATGACAGGTGGTCGTGTTGTGATTTTAGGCGACATTGGTAAAAACTTTGGAGCTGGTATGAGTGGTGGTATAGCGTATATCTACAATGAAAAAGATAATGCTGCACAGAGAATCAATAAGGGAATGGTAGATTTAGATGCTTTAGAGACGAGTGAAGATGAAGCAGAAGTGAAGTCTATGATAGAAAACTATATCAAATATACTGATTCAAAAGAGGCTCGTGAAATCTTAGCTGATTGGAAAAATAATAAAACTAAATTTATTAAAGTGATGCCAAAAGATTATAAACGTGTATTAGCAAATCTGCCTAGAGTAAAAGATGAGCAGGATGTTACTGCAGAAGTAACAGCATAAAAGGGGAGCTTAATTATGGGAAAAATAACAGGATTTAAAGATTACGAAAGAAAAAACTTCACATTAGCACCAGTGAGTGAGAGAATTGAACACTATAATGAGTTTACAACACCTCTAAGCAAGAAAGAAACAGAGGAGCAGGGGGCAAGGTGTATGGACTGTGGTATACCATTTTGTCACAGTAACTATGGCTGTCCTATTGGAAATCTTATACCGCAGTTCAATGATCAAGTCTACCGTGGTAAATGGGAAAATGCTTTTAGAACACTTATGAGTACAAACAACTTCCCAGAGTTTACAGGTCGTGTTTGTCCTGCTACTTGTGAGACAGCCTGCGTTTTAGGAATGAATGAGACTTCGGTAGGGATTAAAAATATAGAGTACTCTATTATTGAGAAAGCCTACAAAAAAGGTTGGATGAAACCACAAATTCCTAAAAGACAGTCTGGTAAAAATGTAGCAATTATAGGGAGTGGGCCAGCAGGCTTAGCCGCTGCTAACCAACTTAATAAAGCAGGACATAACATCACTGTTTATGAAAAAGAGTCTAGAATTGGAGGACTTTTACGATATGGAATTCCTAACTTTAAACTTGATAAAAAAGCGGTAGTTCAAAGAAGAGTTGATTTAATGTCTCAAGAGGGTGTAAAGTTTATAACGGATGCAAATATTGGTGTGGATATACCCTTGAGTGAGATTCAAGCAACAAGTGATGCTGTTATTATAGCGACAGGAGCTGGAAAACCTAGAGACCTACCTATTGAAAATAGAGATGCAAACAACATACACTTTGCAATGGAGTTTTTATCTCAAAGCAACAGTAGAGTTGAGGGTGAAGTGATTCCTAAAGAGAAAAATATTTTAGCAACTGATAAGCATGTTGTAGTTATTGGTGGTGGAGATACAGGCAGTGATTGTGTAGGGAATTCAATTCGTCAGGGTGCTACAAGTGTTACGCAGATAGAGTTAATGCCAAAAGCTCTCCTTGAGAGAACAGATGATATGCCTTGGCCGACATATCCAAGACTCTTTAAACTCTCTACCTCTCAAGCTGAGGGTTGTGAGATGGATTTTAATGTACTCTCAAAATCATTTATAAAAGATGAAAAAGGGAAGGTGACAGGAATTAACTGTGCAAAAATAGAGTGGGAAGGTAGAGGTTTTAAAGAGATAGAGGGGAGTGACTTTGTACTCAAAGCAGATTTAGTACTTCTTGCTATGGGATTTTTAGGACCACTTCAAGATGATATAATAGAAGAGTTGAATCTTGATACTGATGAGAGAAGTAACATCAAAACAGATGGTTTTAAAACTTCTGTTGCAGGTGTCTTTAGTGCAGGTGATAGCCGAAGAGGACAATCTTTAGTTGTGTGGGCAATTTATGAAGGTAGAGAGTGTGCTATAGAAGTGGATGAGTATTTAACTGCGTCAAAAACTATGTTAAATTCTCGAGATAAATCTCTTTGTGAGGTATAGAATTTAGTATTCAAAGCAGATTTAAAGACACTATTTAGTATAATTCGCGGATTTTATAAATAAAGGTGTGTCTATGGCTAACAAACGCGTTTTAGTTAAGTTTTCAGGTGAAGCTCTTGCTGGTGAGGCAGGTCATGGAATTGACACTCAGATTTTAAACTATATCTCTCAAGAGATTAAGTCACTTGTTGATGCTGGAATTGAAGTTGGTATTGTTATTGGTGGTGGAAATATCATTCGTGGTGTTACTGCAGCTGAAGATGGCATTATTAGAAGAACTTCTGGTGATTATATGGGTATGCTTGCAACTGTAATCAATGGTGTTGCAATGCAAGAAGCTTGTGAACATGCAGGACTTGAAGTACGTATGCAAACTGCTATTAAGATGGAACAGATTGCAGAGCCATATATTAACCGTAAAGCGACTCGTCACTTAGAAAAAGGTCGTGTTGTGATTTTTGCTGCTGGTACAGGAAATCCATTTTTCACAACTGATACGGCTGCTACTCTTAGAGCAGTAGAGATTGGTGCTGAGGTGATAATTAAAGCTACAAAAGTTGATGGTGTTTACGACAGAGACCCAGTAAAATTTAGTGATGCAGTGAAGTTAGATGTGCTAACGTATGAGCAAGCACTTAATGATCATATTAAAGTTATGGATGATACATCAATTGCACTTGCAAAAGATAATGCATTACCTATTATCGTATGTGATATGTCTATAAAAGGGAACTTATTAGACATCTTAAATGGCAATATGAAAAATTGCTCAATAGTTAAATAAAGGACAAAAATGAAAGTTGAAGAATTAACAGCCAAAATATTAAATGAAAATCCAAATATGGATAACTACCAGCTAGCAATCGCTGTTGCAAAGAGATGTGACGAGCTAGAAAATGGTGCAATGAGTAAATTAAACATTGATCCAAATAGCATTAAATCAGCTGATTTAGCTTTAATGGAAATAGCAGAAGGCCTTGTTGTAGTTAAAGGTTTTTCAGATTTAGAAAAGTAGTCTTCCTTGTCGCTGAGTCAAGTAGACATAGATAAAGTTAAACATCTCCATGATGTTGACTCAGCATCCTTATACCTCTTCTCACAGATAAACAAAACACCGATATTAGAAGAAGCCCTCGCTTACTCTGTAAATGCTCATAAGCACCAGTTACGAAAAAGTGGTGAGCCCTATGTAATCCATCCTATCTTAGTAGCCTCTATCGTATCATCGATTACAAATGATGAATCAATGGCAATAGCAGCACTTCTGCATGATGTTGTTGAAGATACGCCTACAAGTATAGATGAAATTCGTGAGCTTTTTGGTAAGGATGTTGCGCATCTTGTTGAAGGTTTGACAAAAATTGACACCATAAGAGATGCCGAATTAATACCATCTTCTTCAAATGAGAAGCTTGTAGTATCAGCACTCTCCTTTAGAAAGATGCTCTTAGCGAGTATTGAAGATGTGAGAGTCCTTGTAGTGAAGTTGTGTGATAGACTTCACAATATGTTGACATTGGATGCACTTGCACAGCATAAACAGATAAGAATTGCTGAGGAAACCTTAGTTGTTTACTCTCCAGTTGCACACCGTTTAGGTATCTCTTTTTTAAAGAATATATTAGAAGATTTAAGTTTCTCATATCTTTTTAAAGAGGAGAAACATCATATTGATAACTATCTTGATAGCAATTACCATGCAATTGAGATGAAACTCAATGATTTTAAAGAGTCTCTTTATAAGATTTTACATAAAAATGGGTTTTGTGAAGATGATGTTGAGATACTCTCACGTGTCAAACACCGCTACTCTATCTACCTGAAGATGCAAAGAAAGGGTGTAAGTATAGATGAAGTTCTAGACCTTTTAGCGGTAAGAATCTTAACTACGGATCCCGTTAAGTGTTACAATATTTTAGGTCTAATTCATCTCCATTTTCAACCACTTAGCTCACGCTTTAAAGACTATATAGCAGTTGCAAAAGATAATGGCTATCAGACTATTCATACAACTGTTTTTTACAATACAGCTATATTTGAGGTGCAAATCAGAACTTACGATATGCATAAAACTGCTGAACTTGGTGTTGCAGCGCACTGGAAATATAAAAGTGGCGGTAATAATATTAAGCTTGACTGGCTCAATAATCTGCAATACCAAAATGAGTCTGTAGAGGATTTTTACGAGCTTATAAAAAATGATTTATACTCAGAAGATATATCTGTTTTCTCTCCAACTGGTGAGGCCTTTACTCTCCCTCGTGGTGCAGTTGTCCTTGATTTTGCGTATGCTGTGCATACTGAGGTTGGTAATAAGGCTGAGAGTGCACTCATCAACAAAACAAAAGCCCCTCTTTTAAGTGAACTGAAAAATGGTGATATTGTGAAGGTGATAACTGCAGAGAATCTTATCACTCGATGCTCTTGGATAGATGCAGTCAAGACATCTAAGGCAACAACCAATATGCGCCTAAATTGTAATGCGCGCATAAGAGATATAAACGCTAAATCGAGTGTAAATATAGTCTCAACTGCTATGAATCTTAATCCATCTAGGATTGAGGACTGGTTGAATGAACATAACTGTGATACACGCTCAAATATCCCTTGTGACATCGAACACTTTAGAAATGTAATAAGCACATACACTGCAGAGATTAGTCAAAACAGTAGATTTCGTGGGTTTTTATCTCGTCATAGGTTTAAGCTCAAAGCAACAATCCTATCTGGTGTGGAGATATTTAGTACATCAAGTGTGAGTAGTGTTGTTTTTGACTACTGTTGCCATCCTAAATCGGGTGATGAGATAATGGGCTTTTTAGATAAAGGTAAAGTTCACGTACACCATAAAATGTGTAAAAGTGCTGCAAAACAGTTACTTGCAAAAAATGCGATGGTCTTTGTTCGATGGGAGAAGCAGAATATGCATCACTATAAACTTATAGCTTCTTTGCATAACAAAAAAGGTGCTTTGGCAGATTTTTTAACATACTTGGCAAAACAAGAGATAGATATTAGCTCTATTGAGCTTGGCAAAGAGAGTAGTGAGCACATCAAGTATTGTGAAATTGGTTTTGAATCTAAGCAAGGCGATATTAATTCACTTCGTGTTAAAATTGACAAAAAAATAAAAGTTGTACAGTTAATACGTACAGATGACGCATACAAAAATTAAACTTTATAGATAGGACAAATATTCAATGTTACAAGAAGCTTTAAACGAGATTAGCAGAGGGACTGCTGAGATAATTGATATCGAGAGAATTGAGAAATTACTAAAAGTTTATTATGATGAGGGCAAGAGTTATAACGTCAAGTGTGGATTTGATCCAACTGCCCCAGATTTACACCTAGGACATACTGTTTTACTACAAAAGTTGGCAACATTTCAAAAGTATGGAGCAAGAGTACAGTTTTTAATAGGTGATTTTACAGCAACAATAGGTGACCCAACTGGCAAGAGTGCAACACGTAAAGTTTTAACAAAAGAAGATATTAAAAAGAATATAGCGAGTTATACGACACAGGCATTTAAGATTCTTGATGAGAGTAAAACAGATATTGTCTACAACAATGACTGGTTAGAAAAACTTGGTGCTTCAGGAATGTTGGAACTCTCATCTACATTAACAGTTGCTAGAATGTTAGAGCGTGATGATTTTTCAAAGAGATTCGCATCAAATACTCCTATAGCAGTGAGTGAATTTATCTATCCACTCCTTCAAGGATATGATAGTGTGGAGCTAAAGTCTGATATTGAGATTGGTGGAACTGATCAAAAATTTAATCTATTAATGGGAAGACAACTGCAAAAAGTTTATGATGTTAAAAAGCAACAAGCTGTTTTAATGATGCCTATTTTAGAGGGCCTTGATGGTGTTGCTAAGATGAGTAAATCTTTAGGAAACTATATTGGTGTCACTGATGAACCAAATGATATGTTTGGAAAAGTTTTAAGTATTTCTGATGCATTAATGTGGAGATACTTTGAACTTCTGAGTGCAAAATCTTTAGATGAAATCGAAGAGATTAAAAAGGGTGTAGAAGATGGTTCTCTGCACCCTAAAAAGATAAAAGAGTCTTTAGCTTTAGAAATCACTACTCGTTTTCACTCACAAGAACTTGCAGATAATGCAAAAGCAGAGTTTGAAAAAGTTCATGCAAAGAGTCAAATTCCAACAGAAATACCCGCTTTTAGTTGTGATGGAGAGATATGGATAGCGCAAGCCTTAGTAAATTGTAACATTGAACCATCTACTTCTCAAGCAAGAAGAGATATTAAGCAAGGTGGTGTTAAAATAGGCCAAGAAAAAGTATCTGATATGAATTTGCAACTTTCAAGTGGGGAGTATTTACTCCAAGTTGGAAAAAGAAAATTTGCAAAATTAAAGGTTAACTAGATGAGTTTTGAGTCATTAAAGATTGGAAAGTACGTTATAGAGAAGCCTATCGTTCAAGGTGGAATGGGTGTTGGAATTAGTTGGGATCAACTAGCAGGTAACGTTTCTAAAGAGGGTGGCTTAGGTGTTATTAGTGCAGTAGGAACTGGATATTATAAGAATAAGGAGTACTCTAAAAAGCTTGTTGCCAACAGACCACTGAGTGAAGCAAATTTTTACTCTACTGAAGGATTTGATGCAATCATTAAGAGCGCTAAAGAGATCGCTGGTGATAAACCATTAGCAGCCAATATCCTTTATGCTATCAATGATTATGGACGTGTTGTTCGTGATGCTTGTGAGTCTGGTATAGATATTATTATAACAGGTGCTGGACTTCCGACAAATATGCCAGAGTTTACTGAGGGGTATCCTGATGTAGCACTTGTGCCTATTGTCTCTTCTGCAAAAGCGCTCAAAATAATCTGTAAACGCTGGAAAAAACGCTATGACCGAGTTCCTGATGCTGTTGTTGTTGAGGGTCCAAAAAGTGGTGGACATCAAGGATTTACGTATGAGCAGTGTAAATTAGAGGAGAACCAATTAGAAAATATAGTTGCTCCTGTTGTGGAAGAAGCTGCATTATGGGGTGATATACCTGTTATTGCTGCCGGTGGTGTTTGGGATAAAAAAGATATAGAAGAGATGATGTCTCTAGGTGCTCGTGGCGTTCAAATGGGTACTCGTTTTATCGGTACTCATGAGTGTGATGCACATGATAATCTTAAAAAAGTTTTGCTTGACGCCAAACAAGAAGATATTCAACTCATGAGTTCACCTGTTGGTTATCCAGCGCAGGGTGTTGTCACTAATCTTACTTCTTTGGTTGAAAAACGAGAAGGTCCAGTAATCAAATGTATCTCTAACTGTGTCGCTCCATGTAATCGTGGTGAAGAGGCTAAAGTTGTTGGTTTTTGTATTGCAGATAGATTGAGTGATGCTTATGAAGGAAATCTTGAAACAGGGCTCTTCTTCTCTGGAACAAATGGGTATAAACTCAACGAAATTATCTCAGTAAAAGAGTTAATGAATAAACTTACACAAGGCGAATAATTAGTTAATGTTGCGTCTTTTTCTTGTAGTTCTCGTACTGACTGTTTCTCTCTATGCCTTAAGCGATAGTGAGACTTTAAAACGAGCCGATGGCTTTATGAAGACTTCAAACAAAAGTAATCAATTTCGTGCCTATAATGACTACAAAAATTTATATCTTCGCGCTTTGATGAATGAAGATAATAAACTAAGAATGAAAGCGTTGCAAGGCATAGTTAAGAGTGGGAGAAAACTTCATATTGATGTTTCCCAGTACTCACAAGAGCTCCTTAAATCGAAGCCTGTAACTTCATACAAAGCTCCAAAATCTAAAGATAATCCAAAGTCAAAAAGTAAAGATAAAATAAAAATAAAATCTTCTCATAAACTCAAATCAGTACGATGGAAAGGGGATAGACTTGTTTTAAAATTTGACAAAAAATTACAAAGTAATCAGATTAACTACTTTACACTTTATGATCCCAAAAAACAGAGATATAGATATGTTTTTGATATTCATGCTTCGATGTTGACCGAGTCACAAAATCTTAGAAAAGATAAAATTAATAGAATTAAATTAGCGCAATATAACTCAAATACATTGAGACTAGTAATAGAAAACTCAACAAAACTAAGGGTAAGGTTTAAAACAGAGTTATCACAGCTATATATCAATATACAAAAATCTTCAGGCACTACACCAAAAGTAACCAATAGTGCTAAGAACAATACACCCAAACGTTTAGATAGAAATAAAGTTATAGTAATAGATCCTGGGCATGGGGGGAAAGATCCTGGTGCTGTTGGATATAAAAAATATAGAGAAAAAATAGTAGTCTATCAAATTGCAAAAGAGTTAAAAAGTATCTTAAAAGCTCGTGGCTATAAAGTTCACATGACAAGAGGTATGGACAAATTTGTTAAACTGAGTAAAAGAACAAAATTTGCCAACAGAAAAAATGCCGATATATTTATTAGTATCCATGCGAATGCTGTTGGAAGAAAAAATGCAAAAAAAGTACATGGTGTTGAGTGCTATTTTTTAAATAGATCTCGATCAGCAAGAGCAAAAAAAGTTGCTGCTATGGAGAACTCTGCGGATTTAAGTGATATGGACTTTTATGGTAAAGAGAGCTTTTTAAACACAGTCAATTCACATAATATTGTTGCAGCAAATAAGTTAGCTATTGATCTACAGCGCGGCATGCTCTCTTCTCTAAGTAAAAAATATAAAAATGTTAAAGATGGTGGAGTAAGAGAGGGACCATTTTGGGTACTTGTTGGGGCTCAAATGCCATCAGTTTTAGTAGAAGTAGGATTTATAACGCATCCTACTGAGGCAAAAAGACTTGTCAATACGAATTATCAAAAGACTTTAGCAAAAGGTCTTGCTGATGGAGTTGAGAGATACTTTCTTAATAATTAAAGTCCTTAGACTTTAATCGAGACCGTAAAATAAACTGTGTAAACCCACCTCTTATCCATTAATCACTTGGTATATTTTGACATAATTTCACTGAAAAATATACTAAGCTGAGGAAAAATCTCATACCAACTCCTGATACTATTAGCATTCCATTTATTCTGTTGCTCCTGCGAGGCAAGGTACATAACTTTAAAAGCAGATTCTACAGTTG